>Ga0194113_10000108_pt1 | contig 89533 bp, 75 predicted proteins | sample TA2MahC200mmetaG_FD_146193 | JGI IMG/M metagenome (GOLD analysis project Ga0194113, IMG submission 146193) | Freshwater microbial communities from Lake Tanganyika, Tanzania - TA2015017 Mahale Deep Cast 200m | ecosystem: Environmental > Aquatic > Freshwater > Lake | place: Tanzania: Lake...
TGAGGAAGCAAGGAGACCAAGATTGAATAAAAAAATTCCTGGCTTCATGACTCCCTTATAAAGTGTAACAACCCCCTGGCACCCGAAGGTTCGGGGGACTGTTTTCTGAAACATCCACTAAATTTACCACTTATGGGTGCGGAAGATAGGAAGTTAGTAGGAAAGATTTCTCTGAAAAGGAGTAACGGTAATGTCACACGATGTTTCTCAATTGAGAGCCAGGCTTCACAGTGTTCCGCGCCACAGCGATGAGCCGAACAGCATCGCTCCGGTCGGACACTACTCATCCGAACGTCGGAGCAGGCAATTCGGCGAACCACCCCTACGGTGGTGGTTTTGTCTCACGTTGTGCGCCGTGATTTTGAGTTGCGTTGGTGCCATGTGTGGGCAATCCGATACGCCTATCAATGGCAATAACGACATTAAGTATCAGGAGCCTCAAAGTGTGAATTTTGATCCGCCACAAGATTCATCAATTCCCCAAAACACTCTCCTTAAGATTATGTTTGACTGCTCTGTCAAGGAAGTAAAGGTTCGGCAGGGGTCACGGAAAGTGTCGGCTGTGCCAACCAATGTGCCGGGATACAACGAGAATGAGGCGTGGTCGGCTGACCTCTCTGTGCTCGACTTGCCACTGGGACCGGTATCTCTGCATGTGGAGTGGCGGAACAGTGAAACAATGTACGGAAGTTTCGGCGTCAATTATATCGTCACGAAATAAGCAGCTTGGCTCATATGGGGTTTTAGGTGAAATGTTGATGAATATCCTTGGAGAATGGTGTTCTAACCTCGTTTCACCTAATTTCCTATATGAGCCAATGTTGATTCGTGAGTCAAATGCTATGAAACAGCTAATTATTTTTTTACTCATCGGCATCTGGTTATGCCTCCTTGGTTGTGGAGAGGAAGAAACGCCTGTTCCAACAATTGTGAAGGATATCACGCCGCCCACAATTATTGCTGTGAATGTGCAGGGAGGGCCAATTCCTGTAAATACCCCCATCGTTCTTGTGTTCAGCGAGAGAGTCAATTTAACCTCTGCGCAACGGGGCATCCTGGTTCGCTCCAGTATTGACGCTGAAACAATCAAGGGCGTTATCACACTTGATAAAGGAGGGCTTGAAGTCAAATTCACCCCCGTAGAGAAAATGACATCGGGTGCTTATGTCCTGACAGTCCTCGGTATTGAGGACAGCGAAGGCAACGTTTTAATGACGCCTTTCTCGATTTTCTTTAGCGCCGTTGAAGTGGATACGACAAAGCCTCCCGCTGATGTTATGCCGCCAGGTGTGGTGAGCAGCACTCCTTCTGAAGGACAATCAGTGAAATCGACCGGGAGTCTGGTGGTGCGTTTTGATGAAGAAGTAGACGTTACTTCAGCGCAGGCAGGTATCGTGGTTTCCGGCGTCGAAGGCACGGTAGAAGTTAGTGGCGTGGTAGCGATATTTAAACCGCAAAAGCCGATGGCAGTCGGAAAGCATACCCTGGCGATTGTTGGCATCCGGGATTTGGCAGGCAACGTCATGGCATCTTCTCTCCTTATCCCCTTCGAGGTTATCGCGCCACTTCCTGAGATTACGCCGCCGAGCACAGGACGTCCATCGAAAGGTGGAGTGAGTTGGGAAGCAGAGAATTTCGCAGCCAGGAAGGGAAATAGCATTCAGGTTCTGAAGCCACCGCTTGATACTGCCGACAGCGATGGTAAGGCCTATCGAATCACTGAGGCTTCCGGCGGCGCCTTTATCGGAAACCCAAACGGCGGCGCGGCGGATAGCGACGGCTCCTGGGTCAAGTACGAGTTCAATGTCCCAAAGGGAGGAGATTGGTACTTCTGGGGTAGAGCTATTGCTACCACAGGCTCAGATGATTCTTTCTTCTGGATGATTGACGGCGCTGATGCAGACGCTCGTGCAGAAGACAATGATAAGACCAACATCTGGGATTTCAATGAGCAAAATAACTGCCCGCTTGGCCCGGCTTGCGCCTTCTCAACTAATTGGTTGTGGTTTAGGTTGAGTGCTCGCGTCGCTGGACCATTTCCAGTCGGCCCAGCCGGCAGCGGTATTGATTATGCCAATCCGATACCTCTGACATTGACGGCTGGCAAACATACTCTCCACGTCATTAATCGAGAGTCTGGGACGTTTCTGGATTGGTTTTTCGCCACGATGGATAAGACATTCGACGCCAATAAGACTGCTCCTGACCTCAGAACTGTAGAAATGCAAGGTAAACTGGCGGCAACATGGGGACAACTCAAGTGGGCGCGTTAAATTCTTTTTGTGCAAACTCCAAATACACTTCTTGACATAGAAATCTCGGAAGGGTATTCTAAATATAATTACCCCATGCGCATCAACTTAAAACTGAACAATTAATGGAAAAGGGGAAATTGGAAAGCACTGGGATAAATCCCTGTCCTGTCCTGAGCCTGCGAAGGATCTCGAAGGATCAGAGAGCGAAGCCTTTCAGGCTAAGTTTTAGTCCGTAGGACTTGGTTCTTTCAGCACGACGGCTTCAGCCTCGTGCTTGTTGAAATGCTCTTCTTCACCTTTTCATTCCTTAAGTTGATGCGTATGGATATTCTAAATATAATTACCGAAATAGGTGAGATATGCCAAACGTTGAAATCCATTATGATGAACTCTGGAAAGATGCCGTGGAAAACCTTTTCCCGTATTTTATCAAGCTGATAGCACCCGATTTTTACCCTCATGTCAATTGGTCAAAGTCAATCACATTTCTTGATAAAGAATTGCACCAAATCTCTCCTAAATCTGAAGAGGCCAAAAGATTCGTTGACCGGCTTGTCCAGGTTTGGATGCTTAATGAGGAAGAACGATGGGTTCTTGTCCATATTGAAGTCCAGGGATATAGAGAAGTTGAATTTTCAAGAAGGATGTTCATCTATTTTTACCGCATCTATGACAAGTTCAATAGAGACATACTGAGTATAGCGGTATTTGCTGACCCGTCCGAAGGATTTAAACCGGATAGGTTCAATTATGAATTTTTCGGCTGTGAATTATCCTTCCGATACAGAACATACAAGATATTGGAACAGGATGATTCTGAATTGAAAGCAAGCGACAACCCGTTTGCATTGGTTGTTTTAGCCGCGAAGCGAAATCTTCAGAGCCGTGAGGATGAGGACAAGAGATTCTCCTTCAAGCGGGAGTTGGTCAGGTTAATGTTGGAGAAAGGGTACAGCAGGGAAGAGATATTGCATGTTTTCCGTTTTTTGGATGGAGTATTAGTATTGACGAATCTGGAAAAAGAGAAGATAATCTATGATGAGTTAATAAGCAAGGAGGTGGAGAAAGTGGCCTATATAACGAACTTTGAAAGATTAGCCATGTTGCGGGAAGCGCGTGAGTTGGTGATGGATGCGTTGGAAGTGAAATTTGGCGCGGTTTCGGAAGATATTTTGGACAAAGTTCAGAAGATACAGGAGAGGGAAGTTTTGCGTCAATTGCACAGGCAGGCTATTCTGGCACCCAGTTTGGAGGAGTTTACAAAATCTATGATGAGCTAATGAGCAAGGAGGTGGAGGAAGTGGCATATATAACGAACTTTGAGAGATTAGCGATTGAAAAAGGCGAACAGAGTGGTATGTTGCGGGATGCGCGTGAGTTGGTGATGGATGCATTGGAAGTGAAATTTGGCGCAGTTTCGGCAGATATTTTGGACAAAGTTCAGAAGATACAAGAGCGGGAAGTTTTGCGTCAATTGCACAGGCAGGCTATTCTGGCACCCAGTTTGGAGGAGTTTAGAAAATCATTGCAAGGCTGATATTTGTAACAGAAATTCCTCAGTGTTTCTTATGATGGAACTTCCTCTTTTTTTCTTTTTGATCAAACTTTTTCTTTTAGGAAAAGAAAAAGTTTGGAAGAAAAGGTTGGACTTTTTTCTTGACTTTTGATGGAGATAATGGTACTATTTAAAAACCTGATTTGATATTGAAGATGAAATAGAAATTTTTCAGGGATGACGATGGCTGTCATGCTCTGTTAATTATGGCGAAGATGCCTGTTGATGTTGGTTTATACCTATATTGGCAGGTTTTTTCGTTTTAGAGTATCGGCAACTGACGTCATAAAATAAAAAGAAAGGAGGAAAACCATGCGTTCGATTACCCTTTTTTCACTTGTTAGTTTTGTCATCCTGAGCATTGTCGCTTACCAGGTAAATGCTCAAACCATGAGTTGGCAAGCGGAAAAATTCACTTCCACGAGTGGAACTGCCCTTCAGGTTCTGAAGCCACCTTTTGATACAGCCGACGTCAATAACGTTGCCTATAAAATCACCGAGGCTTCCGGTGGCGCCTTTATCGGAAACCCAAACAACAGCGGTGTTCCGGGTCTTGACGGCTCTTGGGCCAAGTATGATTTCACTGTCCCAAAGGCAGGGGATTGGTTCTTCTGGGGTAGAGTCATTGCTCCCACAGGCTCAGATAATTCTTTCTTCTGGATGATTGACGGCGCCGATGCAGACGCTACTGCTTCTACCACAGACACTGATAAGAGCAACATCTGGGATTTCAATGAGCAAAATAACTGCCCGCTTGGCCCGGATTGCGTTTTCTCAACTAATTGGTCGTGGTTCCGGTTGAGTGCTCGCGCCGCTGGACCATTTCCAGTCGGCCCACTCGGCGCCGGTATTGATTATGCTGATCCAATACCTCTGACACTTACGGCTGGCAAACATACCCTCTACATCATTAGTAGAGAGGATGGGGCGTTTCTGGATAAGATTTTCGCCACAATGGATAAGGCATTTGATGCCAATAAGATTTCTCCTGAAACAGCCGTAGAGCCGCAAGCTAAACTAACGACAACCTGGGGAAATCTCAAGCAAGCGCATTAAGTCCATTTTGCGCAAACCCCAAATACAAATAATCTCGCCCCAATGCCTTGTTCATTGGGGCTTTTGTCTCTTTATCGTCGTTTCAGTTGTTTTCTGTTGTAGTTTATTATCCTGAATATTTCCTTTGCGCGGATATAATAGAAGTCAAATTTTCGGAATGACTTTTCAAAAATAAATCCGAAGATAAAATTTCAATATGAAGGGAGAAAAATGATGCGTTTTGTAACATTCCTTATGCTCGTCAGCTTTGTCTTCGTGTTCGCTGTCTACCAGGTGAATGCCCAAAAATTCTCTATTGAAGGCGAGGATTTTGACGCAAAGAAAGGCGAGAGTTGGCAAATTATGAAAGTTCCAGCCAAAGTAATGTCCAATCCGGACAGTACGCCCAGGGCTCCTGAACTTATCGCTTCAGACGGTAAGGGGATTGCAGAATTTACTATTGTTGCTGCAGCCTCCCGTGGAGCTTTTCTTGGGCATCCTAACAACCCCAGTACAGCAGTTAGCGGCGACTGGGTGAAATATACATTTGACATTCCGAAAGCGGGAGATTGGTACATCTGGGCGAGAGTAATCGCCCCAACCATTGGAGATAATTCATTTTTCGTCGGCATCGACGTTCCTGATGCAAAGGCCGTTGCTGAAGATAACAACGATATGAACATCTGGGATTTCCATGAGTCGGCTGAAATTCCGGATGATGGTCTTGGAACAGCCCTCAATACAAGGTTTACCACCAAATGGGTATGGTTTCGGTTGTGTAGTCGAACGGGAAATCCGTTTCCCGGCACCGAAATTGTTCAGTATGGTCCCAAGCCGACACCGTATAAATTCGCGACCACCGGTGGACATACAATTCACTTAGTGTGGCGGGAACGTTCATACTGCGATGTAATTTTCCTTACCATGGATGCGTCGGATAATCCAAATAAAAATCAATCCGTCGTTCCTGATATTATTGCAGTGGAAACGAGAAACAAATTAACGACTACCTGGGGCCAGCTTAAACAAAGGTTTTAATTTGTAAAACCTTCTGGTTGGCAACAATATGGAAAGCGGAAGACATGAGCCTCTCAATGTATTCTACACCACTGATTGGTTCATGTATCCGCTAACGAGGCGAAGCGGACCATGGCCTGGCAGAGAGCTTGACTAATATCTGCCGCAGGAGGGAAAAAATGATTAGTGTTGAAATTCAACCTCAATTAGAAAGGGATTTCGAAGCTATTGTCAAAAATTTTTATAACGGGGATGAATGCACTGCTATTAATGAAGCGGTTAAACTTTTCGTTGAACGAGAAAAGAAAAGGCACACCATCTGGGAAACGACATTTGGCGCCGCGTTGGAAACAGTCAGAAAACGCGTAGATGCAAAAGGTGGTATTTCAGATGAAGAAATCGAACAAGCCATTCAGCGAGTACGGCAACGAAAAAGAGGAGAAGGTGAAGTGCGTTATTGATACGAATGTTTTGATGGCAGCGCTACTCAATCGGACTGGAGCACCAGCTAAAATAATAGAACGATTTCGGAATGTTGAATTCGAGTTGGCAATTTCTGAACCCATTGTTAAAGAATACCGAGAGGTCATCTTAGAATTCGGAAATGATATACCAGATGATGAATCAATTCCACTCATTGAACTTATTGAAGCGCGCGGTGTCAAATATGAGGCAACCATAATCTTATCAGTATGTAGAGACCCAGGTGAAAATAGAAATTCCTCAGTGTTTCTTTTGATCAAACTTTTCTTTTTAAAAGAAAAGTTTGGACAATAAATTTCTTGAATGTGCTATGAGTTCAGGCGCAGATTTTCTCGTAACTAAAAACATTAGACATTATCCTGCAAAAGAATATCAAGGAATTAAAATAGCCACCGTAGGGCAATTCCTTGCTCACCTGGAAAAAGAGAAAAGCGGCTAAGGAAGGGCTACTAAATAACTTCCGCTTCGTCTTTTGCATTTCCAATCTTTTTCAATTTTAACCCTCCGTTTTCCCTTGGTAAGCCTACCCTATAACCAATTCGATTACTCAAGAGTTCCAACGGACACAATGCCAAACAGATTTCAATAGAGACACTATAGAATTACTTTTTCTTATAGGAAAAGAAAAAGTTTGGTTGTTGACATAAATAGGAGGTATAAACAATGCAATTTAAACGAGAAGAAATCCTCAAACGTTTGAAAGATATCGTAGCTTCCGGGCGACCGATTATTGGAGGCGGTGCGGGAACAGGTATCTCCGCGAAGTGTGAAGAAGCCGGCGGTATCGACTTAATCGTTATTTATAACTCCGGGCGTTATCGAATGGCGGGGCGCGGTTCGTTAGCCGGATTGATGCCTTATGGCGATGCCAATCAAATTGTCGTCGAGATGGCAAGCGAAGTATTACCCGTCGTCAAAAATACGCCTGTATTGGCTGGAGTGTGTGGCACGGACCCCTTTCGCCTCATGGACGTGTTCCTGAAACAATTGAAGGATATTGGCTTCTCCGGCGTCCAAAATTTCCCGACGGTTGGGGTTATTGATGGCTTATTCCGGCAGAATCTTGAGGAAACGGGAATGGGCTATGGCTTAGAAGTTGAAATGATTCGGCAGGCGCGTGAACTTGACCTGCTCACAACGCCTTACGCCTTCAATGAAGTGGAAGCGAAACAGATGGCTGAAGCTGGCGCGGACATCCTTGTCGCTCACATGGGCTTGACGACAAAAGGTACAATAGGCGCAACAACAGCTTTGACACTCGAAGAAGCGGTTAAACGAGTACAAAGCCTCCACGACATCGCTAAGTCTGTGAATCCCGATATCCTTGTCATCTGTCACGGAGGCCCAATAGCTGAACCTGAAGACGCCAAATACATCCTCGAAAATACTGAAGGCGTTGTTGGTTTTTACGGCGCGTCCAGCATGGAACGCCTGCCGACCGAACGAGCGATAACCGGACAGATTAAGGCTTTTAAACAAATGACTCTGTAACTTAGGTGAACGGCAAAATGGCAAGAGGGCAAGAGGGCAATTGGATTGTCGATTGTTGATTGTCGATTGATGATTGTCGATTGAAAACTTATACAATCATCAATCATCAATCATCAATCATCCTTGCCCCCCTGCCCTCTTACATTGTGACTATTATAACTTACAAGGTGGAATTTTATGAAAGAGGAAATACTAATTGCAGGACATGGCGGGCAAGGAGTAGTTTTAGCGGGTAGCTTACTTGCCAATTCTGCCATGGAAGAAGGCTTAGAAACATGTGGTATGGTTTCTTATGGTGTAGAGGTCAGAGGTGGAACTGCATATTCTACTGTTATTATATCGAATAAAAAGATTGGTAGCCCGGTTGTTGTTAATCCAACAACTGCAATAATCATGAACCAGGAATCTTTAGAAAGATTCGAAGAGGCTGTTGAAGAAAATGGTTTAATCATTTTAAATACCTCAGAATGTGAGAAAAAAGTCTCTCGAAAAGATGTTAAAGTCATTGAGGTAGAAGCAACAAAGATTGCTGATGAATTAGGGAATAAGAGGGTTGCCAATATTATAATGGTTGGGATTTATTTAAAAAATAGAAACATATTGAAATTAGAATCCAACCTTAAAATGTTGAAGAAAGTTCTTCCAAGAGCATCAGACGAACTAATTGAGTTAAACAAGAAGGCATTATTAAAAGGATACGGCGGGAAAAACGGAAGGTGAGTGGTGAATAGTACCACTCACCACTTTACCAGCCACCCAAAAAGTTTATAAAACTTTTTGGGAACTACAATTTCCTCTATCTGTTACTTACCACTCTCACCTGTTCAGGCTCCATCGTTAGCTTCACCGTCATCTGCCCATCCTTCGATACAACTTCTAATTTTTCACCGGAAATCAAATCCTGCATCTCCTTTGCAGCTTTGATGCTCAATTTCTCCGTCATGATTGTGATTGTCGTTTGTTGCGTATTTGCAGAATCATTCAGAAGAGTAAAGTAGATATTTCCCTCCGCATCGGGGCCGAAGCGTTCGATGTAAACGTTGGGGTTATCGCTGACGGCATAAGTCACCGGTTCCCAGCCGGCTTCTGCCACCATTTTGACAAGGGGGATATAACGTTTAAACAGATGTCGGTCGCGGTTGTACCATTTGGGCGCACGCCAGTATGGGTCTTCCGCGGCATTGTGGCTGAACATGCTGGGGAACATGCCGTAAAACAGACTGCGCTGAAAATATTTCTCGACTAAATCTGGCGTGAATTGGTCGTAGTTCGTATTCATCAGGAAGAGATACGGCTTTTGGTAACACATCGTGCGCTTGAAGTTCATCCATCCATCTGACGCTGGGTTCCATTTGCCATCGCGAAGCCAATTCACCTCTGTGCCCATAACGTCGAAGTGTGGACATAGAAATGCGAAGCGGTGCGGAACGGAGTTAGCGAACATCAATTTGCCCATTGCATGGACATCTTTGGCTATCCATTTGGAGAATTCATAAACTGAAAACGCTTTGTGAATAACCGGTTTCTTAGATGATGTGGAGAATGTCAGCGGGACAGTAACAGAATGAAAATGCTCGCGCCGGAAGTTTTCGTCGGCGGTGACGTATCCCTCCAATGAATCCAAATATTCGCCGTCTTGTTCGCCTTTGGCATCGGAACCGTATAGTCGTTGTTTGACTTCCTCGTTCCAATTCATTTTCGCTTCGGAATCTCTGAGGATGTACGGATTTGGATTTGAGCTGAAAACCGCGCCGTTGCACCAGGGCTCATCTCTCACCTGATACTGATACCGTCCATTTTCGTCGAATGAACCTGAAGTGATGATTGCTTGAGCATGGCGGCGTATCTGCGGGTTATCGGATTGCGCGCTTTCATGGAGATAGTTCATGATGTTTTCATCTGTTCGTGGGACAGCGGGCGGCATCCGCATCCACCATGTGGATGGCTCAGTATAGCGGAAACTGAGAATATCTGCTTCGTCATCAAAGAGGACGTTGTTGATGCCTTCGTGATAGCGAAAACCGAAATCTTCCCATCCTTCGACAGTGCTGACATCGGTGAACGGCATCCAGATGCCCTGATTTTTATCGCGGCAGATGAAATATTCGGGAAAAATATCGTGCAATTTTTGGGCGGCTGAACGAAATCCCCACTCGGCAGGAGCCTCGTACTCCCATTGTGGGTCGGTGCGGTAGATTATAAACTGAAACGGCGCGGCGCTTGAAAAGTTGTCGGTATCTTTTGTCAAGCCAAAGTCGTAGGCGATGAAAAATTGCTTTGTATCTGCATTATAGGCGATTCGATACTGCGCGGGCATGTCCATATCCAACGCTATCGCTAAACCAGTTTGACCATCGTTGATATTTGCCAGAGGATACATCGACATCAGGCCGTTTGCGCCAGTGCGGATATTGACTGCGTTGATATATTCCACACCAGTTTGAATTTCCCGCCGATGTCGAACGTCATCATGCCATGTCCATGAAACCGCGTCAATCGGCAACGCGAAAACCAATGTTATTGCCCTATCCTCGCCTGTTGTGTCAATAACCTTGCCTCTGATTGAAAGATAGTTCTTGGCGCTGATAATTTCAGCATTTAATTGCAAGTTCAACTTCTGGCAGGAACCGTCCCTAAAAGCGTAGAAATCGGAATTCGCCTGAACGTCGCGGACGAGAAATCCCGATGCCGTATCCGCACTTGCTAATTCTCTTCCATCAACCGCAAGCGAAGCGATTAATCCACGCCTCTGGTCATATTGCATAGACAGACCGTCTTGAGTAAATACTTCCATCATCTGTATTTCACCCTCCTTTTCTGTTTTTGTTGGAATAGGAATTTCTCCCCCCCCTTTTCCAAAGGGGGCCGGGGGGATTTTTACTTCTTGGATGGGGATTCCATCGAAAACTAACGCGCCGCTACTGCGAATTGTGCGGATGGAAAAATCGTCGAACCAAACTTCACCTGTATGCTCTCGGAAAATGCCATAGATGCTGAGACGCTTAATCGGTTTGGGTGGAATGATGATAAATTCCTGTTTTTCCCAATCGTGTGTGCCGGTGTTGAAATCGCCCGTTTCTCCCCACAGCGATGTATCATCCTGAAAAATAATATCCACATAGACAGAATATCCCGAGTCTCGCCCGCCACTGACATTTTTCGCTTTGCTCCATCCGCTGACGGCTATTGGAATCGGGGTATTCTGATTTAGAAAAAGCGACTGTCCGATTCCGTGTTGCTCTTGAGCCAGGTCGCTATGGCAATAAACCGCGGTTGAATTTGCGCGTCCAGCACTGCGGGCGATAGTGTAACTTTGTCCCCAAGAATACCAGTAATTGTCCGTCTGCTCAAAATTTCCATTGTGCAATAAATTATCGGTTTCGTCCAGCGGCGCGCGCATCATTTTCATAACTGGTTCCGCGCTACACGCTGGTTTTACGCAGAGTGTCAGTATCGTTAAACTGCTAATCATAAGACAAAATGTAAATATTTTTAGTATCATATCAAACTTGGTCAAGCAACTTCTTTGGGCGTTTTTCCATCTTTTCACCTCTCAAAATTTTTGACTTACCCCCAATTTTTTATTGATTTTGTTGTTTTGTTAGGTTATAATACAATAAAAATAATTCCTTTTTTATTTTAGCATATTTTATAGATTGGTTCAAAGAAATAGAAGGAGATGAAGTCCTATGAAAGTCAATTACCCGGACCCGTTAAAAAATCCAGGTGAAGCCTTTGGCGGATTGGAAGAAAAACAGTACAAGGCTGAACTCGACCTGGTTGAACGATACCAAGTATTTGTTGCGGAACTTCTACGCCTTTCATTGGCGGGCATCGGGGTCTTCGGGTTTCTGTACCTGAACATATTCAAAGACCCCAGTATCACTGATTCCGAAGTGGCGAAATGGCTGGCGGCCTTAGGGGTTATTGCTTTTAGTCTCTGTACTGCTAGTGCGCTTTTTTTCCGGTTTTTTGCCACGGAAGGCGCTCGTTACTATATCGAAGCACTACGGTTCGCTCCCGGTCAATTGAACTGTGTGGACCGTGCGCAAAACAGTCTTAATATACGTTACCAGAGAATCATCGTCTGCAAATGGTCCAAAGCATTAGCCGCTTTTTTCCTTGGTCTGGGTAGTATTTTAATAGCGATTGCCTTCTACCTGCTGTTGATGTATGCGCCACCACAGGGCAGCACGGGCTAACAGTGGTGTGCAGGCGACGGCTTACAGCCGCTCCTGACGCATAGCGTTAGAGGTGCAATATGCAGATCGCGATTAACTTACCCCTAAGATTTGAAAGGGAAAAACAAGGTTTTTCCCTTCAAAGAAAAGTTTGGTTACATAAACTCCTCTAACAGATTATCTAAGAGAGTATAGTCAACATCCCTTTTAAACAATAGTCCTTCTTTCAATGCTGGCAACTGTTCTTCGAATGTCGGTCTATCTTGCTTGTAGATAACATCGAGAGAGATTTTATCGCCCCACTCTTGCGATTTCTGGAAGGCGGCTATTTTATCCGTTGGGTCATAATCATCTCCCAATTTGTATACTCTATCCCCATACCAGGTGAAAGTATTCACGCGGTTGAATGATACACACGGTTGTAAAACATCGATTAAAGTTCACGGTATTATCTGACAAGTTCGTGGTTTTGTGAACCTAAATGTCGGGGAATGAAAATTGAAGTAGTAGGGTGGGCATCGCCCACCAAAAATCTGGAACCGCTACCTGATGACGCATTCGTTGTTCGCGGCGGACAAAATTTGCCGATTAATTTCGCCAAAGCATCAGGAGTTGCAGTTGATGAAGGGGAAAAACTTCAAAACGTGTCTGTGAACTGTGCGCCAGATTTATCCGTTGAAGAATTGACGGCTCCAAACCCGCAAACAGGTTATCCGGGAATCCCGCATAACCACGTGGGAGTTACCACGGTTGGTGCAATCCGAGCCGCTGGCGGTGATGTTGTTCTCTCTCCGACGAGAACCAATCCGAATCATGCGACATTAAGTGGTTTAACACCAGATGAAGCGAGCCAACTCTTTCGTCCGACGATTAAGAACCCCGGTAAACGGAATTAATTTTTGGAGCAAACAAATGTCTATGGCTAAAATATATGCAGACTTTCAGAATTTAGATGATTTCAACCGCTTGAGATTAAGGTGTGCTGGAACTCTTGTTGATCTTGCCAATCAAGGAATTAAATTGAAAGAAGGTATGTCCCTTACTTTCTACACCGATGATGTTGATAAGCAAGGGAAACCTGATGAACTGCTTGTCGAAGGTATCACACATTACAACGACGAAGAACAATGTTGGGTTGCAGCCATCGATTGGTCTGCCATTCGTCATGCTTCTGAGGAAAAATGGCAGGCTTCAATGCGAGTTGCTCATGCAGCGGATACTGGCGGATGATAACGTGGCAGATGGAGCCTCTGCTGCCTACGCAAGCCGTTGCAGTTGACGGCTTCATCTGTGGTTTTAATGATGTTTTTGGGGTTGCGACGGGTTTTGGTTTGTCGGACGTTTTCGGCAAAATTCCCGCCCCCGATAGAGCGGGGCAGGCTGTGCTCGTCCGAGAATCGGACAACTGAGCTTGGTCGTTATCGATTCATTAAATCGGTTCAAAGGAGGGATACATCGTGCAACAGCAGATTTCTTTGAAAGAATCACTCATCAAAGTTATAGACGATATGTCGAACGATAAGATAGCATCAATCTTAGACTTTGCGCTTTCTATGAAGTCTCGCCCCCAGTCAGAGGAAGGAACATCTGCTCATATCGTTATAAAAGAGGGCTCGTCTAAAAAACTGCAAGCATTGGTTGGTCGGTTTGGATTAGGAGGTGACGCGGTTGCCGACGCAGAAAATTACTGGGAATAAACGATACGTCATTGATACGAATGCACTTGTGGCACTTGTTGACCACCGTGATAAATGGCATACTACAGCAAAAGCAATTTTTTCAAACCAAACTTTTTCTTTTCTTTCCTAAAGAAAAGAGAAAGTTTGGAAGGAGGGTTGCAATTCATTTTTAGTTTTGACAAAGATTTTGATGACGTTAAAGGGCTGACACGAATCGCCCATGAGAGCGATATTCCTTAATTACAAAGTGTCAAACAATCGTTGTTTGGTGCTTTTTTTGCTGATTGCTCAACCAACCTTAGAATCTTAATTTTTAGGAATAACGAGTATAATAAAGAAACCGATTTTCTCCCGTCTTCGTCGGGACAGGTCGGAGAAACTCGGTTTCTCGCCGCATTTTTCAGATAAACTCCTCTAACAAATTATCTAAAAGAGCATAGTCAACCTCTATCTTAAACAACGGCCCTTCTTTCAATGCTGGCAACTGTTCCTCGAATGTCGGCCTATCTTGCGTGTAGATAACGCCGATAGGGATTTTATCGCCCCATTCTTGTGATTTTTGGAAGGCGGCGATTTTATTCGTTGGGTCATAATCATCTCCCAGTTTGTATACTCTGTCCCTATACCACGTGAAAGTATTCACTCGGTTGAATGATACGCACGGTTGTAAAACATCGATTAAAGCTAAGCCCTTGTGTTGAATGGCTGTCTGAATCAATTTAGACAGATGATTTATATCGCCGGAGAACCCTCGGCTCACAAAACTTGCATTTGCTGATATAGCCAACGCTATCGGATTGAAAGGCGAGAGAATTACCCCATCAGTCTGAAGTCTGGTCACAAAGCCCAAGCCAGAGGTAGGGGAAGCTTGACCTTTTGTCAAGCCATAGACTTGATTGTCATGTGCAATCACCGTGATATCAGGATTGCGTCGGATGGTGTGGATAAAGTGATTCCCACCTTCGCCATAGAGGTCGCCATCGCCGCTGGTAGCAATGACTATTAAATCGTGATTGGCTATTTTGGCTCCAGTGGCGTAAGACAATGTCCGTCCGTGTAACCCGTTGATGACATTACCTTTCATGTAGTGGGGCAATTTCGCGGCTTGACCAATTCCCGAAACAAGCAAAATTTCATGCGGCGCGATGTCCAACTCCACCAGCGCCATTTTCAACGCTCGCAGAATCAAGAAATTGCCGCATCCTGGACACCATGTAGCGTCTTTACCTTGATAATCATCCATCGTAACCATAGAATTTACCTCTCCTTCCGTTCGGATTGATGATTGAAATCTTTTCCAATCAACAATCGACAATCAACAATCAACAATCCATTTCTCTGACGATATAACCGGGACTGAACGGCCGGCCGTCAAATTTTAAGATTTTTCCAGTGACTGCTATGCCTGTTTCGGCGCGGATTAAATGTGCTAATTGCGCGGTAGCGTTACCTTCGATAGCGAAGAGTTTCTTTGCCTTTGAGAGAATATTTGAAATAGTTTCAGTAGGGAATGGCCAGATTTCGCTAAGGTGCATCATGGCAACAGTCATTTTCCGCTGTGCGGAATTCCGCACAGCGGCGGAACCGTCTCCGTTCAATATATCCACGGCCTCTCTAATAGCGCCATAAGTAGCCCCCCAACCTACAAGTATTACTTCGGCATCATCAGGCCCGTAGAAAGTCGGCGGCTTGATTTCTGCCTTAGCGCCAGAAAGTTTTCGGAAGCGTTTCAACACCATTTCCGTGCGGATTTTAGGGTCCTCTGTGATATGTCCATCTTCGCTATGTTCATGGCTATCATTGATGACCAGCGCCCTGGTTTGTCCTGGCAACGCTCTGGGGGAAACGCCGGATTCTGTAATCTTGTATCGCTTATATTCCTCAAGATTGACTTCCTCATCAGCGAGCAGATGTCTTTCGATAGTAACTTTAGAAAGGTCGAATTTGTCTACTGTCATTGATGAATCTGCAAGATGCTGGTCGGAAAGGACGATAACTGGCAGTTGATATTTCTCCGCTAAGTTAAATGCCTTTGGCATGGCGTAGAATGCTTCTTCAACTGTCCCTGGAGCTAATATGATACGCGGGAATTCATCTTGCGACGCATGCAGGACAAACTCCAGGTCCGCCTGTGCTGTCCGAGTGGGCAAGCCGGTAGCTGGCCCTGGACGTTGCGCTTCGATAATGACGATTGGAACTTCCATAACGCCAGCCAAACCGAGTCCTTCGACCATCAGCGAAAAACCGCCGCCCGAAGTCACCGTCATTGCTCTGGCTCCAGCGCATGCCGCGCCGATGATGAGATTGATAGCGGCGATTTCGTCTTCAGCTTGTTCCGCGACCAAACCAAACTCTTTGGCTTTCCCGGCTAAATAAGTGATGATACCCGTAGAAGGGCTCATGGGATATGCGCTTACGAATTTGCAGCCAGCGGCGATTGCTCCTAAAGCCATAGCTTCAGTGCCGGTGAGCAACATTTTCTTAGGTGCATCAGGAATGGTTTTCAATTCATATTTATTGTAGTGCCCGAAATGCTTCTGTACATATTCGTAACCAGCTTTTGCCGCCTTGATATTATTTTGCGCGATTTCAGGTCTTTTGCCGAATGATTCGTTGATTACATTATTTAATATCTCGATATCGTATTTCAACAAACCCAAAGCCGCAGCGACAGCAACCGTATTGGCGTACAATTTGTTTCCGCCTTCTTTTATCGCAATTTCTCCCAAAGGAACGCCGAATAAATTAGTTTTCGGCTCAATTTTGACATTTTCGCTATCGAAAATGAGCGCGCCTCCTTCGACGAGCTTATCACTGTGCAGGTCGATCGTCTGTTTATCCAGGGCGATAATCAAATCTATCGCTTCGGCAATAGCATAAACCGGCTCATCCTTGACCCGTATCTGGGTAAAATTATGTCCTCCTCTTATCCGTGATTCAAAATCTTGGATGACAAAAACATCTCTTCCGCCTTTGACGAAAACTTTGGCAAGCATCTGTCCAACCGTTTGGACGCCTTGCCCAGCCTCGCCTCCTGCCACTAAAGAAAAGTCTATTTGCATTTTCCCTCCTCCTTAATTTCGATTTGGGTTTGTAGTACACTGTAGTGGTATCTACAGCTTAAAAGTTGTAAACCACACTCATCCGATGGCAACCGAAAGTGTCTATGATATTGCCTACTGGATATAAAAAAGCGTAATCAATTCGCGCTGCGTTTACGAAAGTAAACCAGTCCCCACTTTTTCTGGGTTTGAAGCCTGCACCGAGGGTGATGTTAGTGCCCCAGGCTAAATTCTCCAATCGAAAGCCTAACCTCAGCGCCAAAATATCCTGGTAGAGATGCCATTCGAACCCCACCCGAACATCAACTTGAGTGCGTTTAAATCCCAGGTCAAGCGCCCAGGAAACTTTTTTCCCTAAGACAGCAACGCCTAATTTAACCTTAACAGGGAGCCTCTCGCTGATGTTAGAATCTTTTGATGCAATATTGGGGCGGTTGATATTTTGAATGGCGACAGCTATTGGGGCATTCTCCAATGGGCGAAAGATTATACCAGCGTCGAACCCAATATTCGTCCTGCCTTTTATCGCTTCTACGATGTTTCCATCTGCGCCAACAATTGGAGTAACACCCCAGTGAAGTAATTTGATAGTTGTTCCCAGAGAGATAGTTCGAGTGTTGGCTTCAGAGCCGAATCTATACTGTTTCGCCAAGCCAATGGCGGCGATGTTTTCCGAATATAGACTGCTCACGGATAATCGTTTCCAGGCGAACCCCATCGCTCCTCTTTTAGGATTTGAGTAGGCGTATCCAACGAGATTCTGCGTGATGGAACTTGCGTCACTTAATCCAGCGTATAGAGTCGCCATTGTCGCAGTCAGTTGTTGCGCGGCGATTTGCGATAAACCGGCGGGATTTGTCAAGATGCCATCAACTTCATCCGAAAGCGCGGTAAAAGCTCCTCCCATACCCCTCGCACGTGCGCCGGTGAAATCATCATCAAAGGCGGCTTCTGCCTGTAAGATGAAGTCATCGGTGAGCAAAGGGAATACACTTGAGATTATAAGAAATACACTGACAATTGCAATTGGATAATTCTGCATAATTGGAAAATAGGTAGTCGCCATTTATTACTTTGGTTTGGCCAAGAAGGGAAATGGCACGAGGGCAAAACGGCTAAACGGCAAGGGGGCAAGGATGATTGATGATTGATGATGGTTGCTTGATGACCCTGGATTGATGATTGATGATTGTAGATTGTTGCTTGAAAATGCAATCATCAATCGACAATCGACCATCGACCATCCAAGGGCAATCAACAATCGACCATCGACAATCCAATTGCCCTCTTGCCGTCTTGCCACCTTGCCACTTTGCCCTTCACGCTATAAACAAAGTATTAGATAGTGAGTGCCAGTTATTCTTCAGCAAACTTATATCCTATCCCCCAGACCGTTTGGATATATTCAGGTTCAGCCGCGTTCGCTTCAATTTGCTCTCGTAGCCGTCTGATGTGGACGTCCACGGTGCGCGGTCCGACGACAAAATCTCGACCCCATACTTCATCAAGGAGTTGGTCACGGGAATACACGCGACCAGGATGACTGGCGAGGAAAAAAAGCAAGTCGAATTCCTTGACGGTCAACTGAAGGCTTTTCCCTCTGATATTTACTTGCCGGCGTTGGATGTCAATTATCAGGTCTTTAAACTTAATAGTTTCGGTGGGACTTCTCACCTGATAGTCTTCTCTATATGTCCTTCGCAGCAAGGCTTTAACACGCGCCACGAGTTCTCTGGAGTCGAATGGTTTTATCATATAGTCGTCAGCGCCTAATTCTAAGCCGATTACCTTATCGACATCTTCTGTTCTTCTGGCGGTAAGGATTAAAATAGGCGTCGACATTTCTGCTCGGATGCGCCGACAGACTTCAAAGCCATCCAATTTGGGCATCATAATATCCAGGATTATCAAGTGGGGTGATTCATATTCTGCCTTTTTTAGCGTTTCAAAACCGTCGGATGCTGTTATGACTTCATATCCTTCACTTTCAAGGTATATCTTGATGATGTCAACAATGTCTTCTTCATCATCTGCAATTAAAATTTTATAGGTTTTATCATTTCTCATTTTGCCACCACGATTACGCCATTTTTCACCTGGCTTCCAAGTTTAATTTGATAAATATAAGGTCCGATGTCTACGATTCTACCAGTTTTGTCTTTGCCATCCCATTGAACTCTTATCGACGATGATTTCACCGGGTCGCGGTCGATAAGTGTAGAAATTAATTTTCCCGTAAGGTCAAATATTTCTACAATAATTTGGGGATTGGTTTCTAACAGTTGTTCCTGTAAATTAAGTATAAGCCACGTTGTATCAGCGATGCCATTGCCGTCAGGAGAAAAGGGATTATAACTCCACAACACTTCAATTGCTTCTTTTGTGTTAGTTTCAAATAGCGCTACTTTCTGCAGATAGTTCAGTTGAAGCGTCACCGTATTTTCTTGAGTATCAACGGCGCCACCGGCGAATTGCCATTCTTTCGCCCCTTCATACCAGGCGAAAAAGGCCAAATTCTTTTCATTTTTTACCTTTGCTCTCATCAGGTCATTCTCATCGTAACTGAGTTGCAACGTGGCGAGACGCTGTAAAGGAACTGTTGTCATGGTGACGTAGGAGACAATCTTTGCTGATGATTCGTCCCAAAATTCCACCTCGTTGATTGAAATAATGTTCGCTTGTTTGCTTTCTTCAATGAGCAGTTGTACATATTGGCCTATGGGAAATGTCGGTAGCGGAATTTTGGTAACTTCATCGGAAAAATTAGTGTGTTCGACAACTGCATATCTATCAGGTTCAACAAACAACGCTTTCTTGTCATTTGAAACGAGAATTTTCGCTTTTTGCGGAGCAAACGATTTTTGGCCTTCAACTTCTGCGTAGATGACTATCTGACTGATGGTATGTGGTTTGAGTAGGTCGACCGTCAACTTGACGGGAAGCGGCGCAAGACTGGTGACCCAGGTCGAAGGCGGGCTGTATATGCCATCGACTGACAAAGTTGGCGGCTGGCCTTCCAGGTAAGCTGTGGCTTCAGCGGGAAAAATCCCCTGACGGCTTGCCTCAAAACGATAGATGGATACCGGTGATGTCCCCTCGGCTATACGTATATTAGCAAGGTAGGAATCCGGCAACTCCTGGGCAGGGTCAACTGGAATAATTTGCAGCCTTTTTATCCGCTCATCCAGAGCATTTACAGGAATAATGACCTGAGCTTTATAGCCATCGCTCAAAACAAAACGTCCATTCACCGCTTTCTCAGAAATTAACTCAGGCAGATAGAACAACGAGATTACCTCGGAAACTTCCTTCGCCTCTTTATCAGGAAGATTTTTTGCCAAAAGTTTAGCGACCACGGTAATCCTATTCTCACCTTCGTTTAGCAACACGGTCAACACAAAATTCACGCTTCTTTGCGTTTTAAGGCCGAGTAAAGTTGAAATTGCTTGAATTCTCGGTTGTATCACTTTCTGGTCCTTATTGAGAAACTCTATTTTTTCGATTAAAATTTTATCAGATTGCCACCCTTCGACCATATCAAGACGCACAAAACGCGTGGAAATGGACTCTGAAAACTCGGCGATTACTTTGTTGTTATTCTCAACGCCTAAAGGAAAGAATAGTTGTAACTCTTTCCCAAAATTAACTCCGTCAATAGAGAACGAAGCGATAACTTTTCTTGGGCCAAAGTAGTATTTACCACTGTGCAATGGAGTCAACAAAATCGCCACAATCTCTGAGGTAATCTCGAAATCCACTATGACGGAATACAGCGAATCTACCATAGCCGCTAAATTCCGCGTTCCAGCAGGAGTATTCACAGATACCAAAACATCCGCTGAAACAGAAGTTTCTACAATCCCTTCGATGGTGAGTTGTTGACTGCTGGTGGTAAACCCTTCCCGCGAAACCTCAGGAATTTTGGGGCGTGTTATCGATAAATCTATCAGAGCAGCTAATGTTGCTTGAGGTAAATTTACGCTGAAAATAATTAAAAATAGGAAACATCTGCGTGACATAGCATTTTTCCTCAAACACGGGTTTTTATTGTAATAAGTTTAGCACATCTGAATCTTATTGTCAATTGTTTTTTCTTGACAAAATTCTTTTTTTATGTTACATAAAACACTTAATAGAAATGAATCGCCGAATCCTCTTTTTGAGGAACGTTTGAGGAACGGGGGAACCATTAATTTGGGGCTAATCGTCATTACTAAAATGGCGTAGGATACCTTCTATCCAAGCCCGTCAGCTAACCTCGTAGGCATAGAAGGGATTGCTCAATATGTGGACAGTCCTTACAGATTGTCCGAATTTTTTATCCTTAAAGCAATCTTCGCAAGATCTCCTACAAGCAGAGCGGCCGGAGGTGAGGCGCGGGATTGCCAAATTTTAAAGCCACCGAGCAACATCCCCTGTTGCTCTTTTTTTTTGCGCATTGGAGGATAGAATTATGGAAGATGGAAACGTCGCCAAGCCGGGTGAGAAAGTTGAGCTCAGGCGCGATGTTACGGTTTGGGGCTCGTTTATGTGGGGCTATGCCGATGTCGGCGCGGACATCTATGCCGCTTTGGGGCTTGTGATGGCGGCGACGCAAGGCGCGGCTTCTCTAGCATTTGCGCTTGCTGGCGCCGTCTACATCATGATAGGTTTGGCTTATACAGAGCTGGCGTCCGCTTATCCCGTCGCCGGCGGCGGACAGTATTTCACTTTGCGCGGCTTAGGCGATTTTACCGGTTTCGTCGCTGGAAGCGCACTGCTTCTTGACTACACGATTGACATAGCGCTTTTCTCGGTGGCGTCTGCTGGTTATATCAACTTCTTTTTCCCAGCGTTCAAAAGTGCCGTAGTTAGCCTTGGTCCTTTTCATGAAGTCGCCTACATCTGGTGTATAGAAGCGCTGGCGCTTATCGCGTTCCTGATTATGCTGAATATCCGAGGAATGCGAGAATCTTCGCTTTTCAACGAAGTGATAGGCGCGATTGACATCATCACGGAATCAAGTATAATTGTTCTTGGCTTTCTTTTCGCCTGGAAACCTGAGCTTTTTACCCAGCAGTTGCGTGAGGAACTGCCGTCGCTCAAACAGTTTATGTACGGCTCTTCTTTAGCGATAATTTCGTTCGTTGGCTTGGAGTCGATTTCGCAGGCGGCGCAAGAAACCCGGCGTCCTGCGACTATCGTCCCAAGAACATCTATCACCCTGATTTTCACCGTATTCATTTTTGCGACATCGTTTTCCACGTTGGGACTTGGTGTTCTTGGCTGGGAGGCGTTTCAGGGGCGTGAGGGTGACCCGGTCGCTATGCTTGCCCACAACATCCCGTTCATCGGGCTTATAGCCGGCCCGTTCGCCGCCTTGTTAGGCGCAACTATCCTGACGATTTCCGCCAACTCTGGGGTAATGAGCGCGTCACGTCTGACTTATTCAATGAGCGAACTTAATATACTTAGCCGATGGTTTGATAAAGTTCATCCCACATACCGAACGCCTGTCCGTACTATACTTATCTTTTCGCTGATAGGCGCTATCCAGACTGTGCTTGCTTTCCTCGCCGGACAGGACAGGGCAATGGATGTTTTGGCAAATATGTATGCCTTTGGGGCTACGCTCGGCTACACTCTTGTGTTTATCGCCCTGATAAAACTGAGATTTTCTGACCCATATACGCCCCGTCCATACAAAATGCCCTTAAACCTTAAAATTAAATACAAAGGGCGGAAAGTCGATTTCCCGGTTTTAGGGGTGATCGGCACGTTAGGGGTGATGTTCGTCCTGTTTGAAGTTGTTTTGACGCATGACATTGGGCGAATCGCTGGGCCAGCTTGGGTTATTTTATGCTTGTTATATTATGTGTGGTATCGGAAGCGTCAGGGCTTGCCAATTTTCGGAAGCCTCAAGCGCGACTGGGAGAAACAGCAAATCGAAGTGCTAACCTCCGCCGAGGAGTTCGATTTGCTCGAACAGTACAAAATTGCTTTGGCAAAGAGAGGAGACACAAATGCGCAAAACCATTGAATTTCCCCAACGCCTATCGGTTCTTGACTATTATCGGATAATTTTGAGCTTTCTTCTGATAATCGTTGGCGGGGTTGTTGTTTACCGTTCGCTTTCTGAAATGGTTATCTTAGGCATCGCCTTAGGCGGCGCTATGTTCGCTTTCGGGATTTATCGGGTGAAGTTTGTCTGGGATTATTTTACGCGAAAAGGGCAAGAGGGCAAGGGGGCAAAAGGGCAATAGAGCACGGATTTACAGAATAAACGGCTTACCCCTATATTCTGCAAATCCGTGCTTTTAGGTATAGGAAAAGATTCTTCTTATTTCTTTTGGAAAGCGAGGTGAAATCTTACGAATCCAGAAGTGCAGGTCATTGCAGCGCATGTTACTGCTTTGGGCGCATTATTGGCAGTTATCTTCGCCGGTGCGATAGGGGGCTTGCTTTGGTGGATGTTGCACCCGCCGAGACCGATTCCTGTGGAGGTTGCCAGAGCGCGAAGGTCAATAGACGCCGCTAAGCGGATTTTAGTCCCCACTATTGGGAGCTCATACTCCGAACGAGGGGTAGAGCTCGCTTGCCGCTTAGGAAAAGAGCAGGAAGCAGAGATTTTGCTTACTTATGTGTTGGAAGTGCCCAGAACGTTACCCTTGAACGCGCCTGTGCCAGAAGCGGAATCCAAAGCGAAAGAGGCGTTGGAACGCGCCGCCGCTATCGTGGCTCAACACAAACTGCTTAGCTCTATCTTCATTGAGCGCGCCAGAGAAGCTGGCGAGGGAATTATCCGCGCCGCAAGGGACAATAAAGTTGACCTTATTGTTATTGGCATCCGCCCAGACGCCGGCGGAGGGTATGACGTTATCGGCAGAACAACCTCTTCTATTCTCCACAGGGCACATTGTGAAGTGGTAATTGATAGGGCAAGTAATGGAGGGGGTTAGTAGAAACCCGTTTTCTCCGAGAAAACGGGTTTCCCTACAGGAGCAAATATGCGAGTAATTATTGTCGGATGTGGACGGTTAGGTGGCGCAATTGCTACCAATCTATCGTCCTTGGGACATGATGTGGCCATTGTAGATATGGAGTCTAACTCGTTTAGGCGACTTGGCCCAGAGTTTACTGGGCGTAGAATCGTGGGGAATGGAATTGATGAGGATGTACTGAAAAAAGCGGAGGTTGTTCATGCTGATGTAGTTTTTGCGTCAACACAAAGAGATAATACCAATATCATGGTAGTTCAGATGTGCAGAGAAAAATTTCACGTCAACAAAGCCATCGCTCGCATCGCTGAACCGTTGCGGGCAAAAGCTTACGAAGAATTGGGAATCCCCGTAATATCTCAGACGGCTATCATCGCTGAAGTAGTGAAGGAAGCCATTTTAGGAGAAGAATAAATTAGTTATACTGGTTTAGGTTTGCTTTTTCTATACATAAAACGTGAAACGTGAGAGGGGAAAAAATCACTCATCACGTATCACGCATCACGTTTCACGCAAAACGAAATTCCTAATTAAAAGAAAAGTTTGGTAGGAGAAGAATAAATCATGTACGTAATCATCGTTGGTGGTGGACAGTTAGGCTACTACCTGACCAAAACTTTGTTATCCGAAGAGCATGAAGTGCTTTTAATCGAAAAGGAGGTTGCACGGGCGGCGGCGCTCAAAGCGGAATTAGGCGACGACATTGTGAAGCAAGGAGATGGCTCTGAAATGCGCGTGCTCCAGGAAATTGGGCTAAACCGCGCGGATGTAATCGTGGCTGCGACAGGCGCTGATGAAGATAATCTCGTAGTTTGCCAGATGGCGAAGAAAAAATTCACGGTTCCGAAAACCATTGCCCGTGTAAATGACCCGCGAAATGAGGAGCTGTTCCAACGCTTAGGACTCGACATAACGGTTTCCAGTACGACGCTCATTCACCGCTCAATCGCCCAGGAGATAACAGCGGATAGCGTTTTACCTCTGGCGGTGTTGAAGAAGAGCAACGTGGAAATTGTCCAGGCTACTCTTACCGAAACGTCTACAGTAGCCAACAAATATATCCGTGACTTAACTCTCCCCAAAAATTGTGTCTTCATCCTCGTCATACGCGAAGAACAAGTTATCTTGCCTTATGGTGGGACACTCCTTTTACCCAATGACCTTGTCATCGTGCTGGTTAGTATGGAAGGTGAGCAGGAATTGAGGAATGCGCTGAAAGGGAATGCTTGAAAGTGCCTACAAGGCCGTATGTCTGTAAAATTTGGGAACATGCTTGAGATTCTTAGTGAATTTAGTGAAATTTGAGAATCAAATTTTGGTGCCCCCTTGCCTTCTTTGTGTTATCAATTCCACTAACCTCTGAAGAAAACGAACGTTACCAATATAAAAAGTGGAACGAGAATGCCACACGACCACGCCATATATCCGAAAAAGCTTGGCATTTTGATGCCATTTTTCTTTCTTAAAGAAAAAGTTGGAAGAAAAGTTTAATCAAAAGAAATAAATTGAATTTTGAAAAAAGATATGTTATACTATTAAATCATGATTTAGAAATAAAACGATGTTGCGCCTGTAGCTCAGTCAGGATAGAGCAGGAGTTTCCTAAACTCTGTGTCGGGGGTTCGAGTCCTCTCAGGCGCACCAAATAAACGCAAAGGGTAGTCATCATTTATTACTTTGGTTTGGCAAAGAAGGGAAATGGCAAGAGGGCAAAACGGCTAAACGGCGAGATGGCTAGAGGGCAATTGCCGTCTTGCCATCTTGCCTCCTTGCCCATAAGACGAAGTCGTTGGTGAGCGAAGCGAACACTTTTCCATTCACGTTATAAACAAAGTATTAGATGGTGAACGCGAAAGTGTAAGGAGGAAAAAATTTAATTCATGTTCACAATTAACAAGTGGAAACTCGCTTTAATTATCGGAATATTTGTCCTTTTTGGAATATATTTGATTCCCTCTCTAAGCAATCTGTATGGTCCACTCTATGGATACTTAGATGTGTGGATGCAGCAGGAAAACGGTATTCCAAAACCGGAGGTGATAGAAGGTGAACCTGTCGCGATTAAATTTGATTTGAGTAAGACAAAACTTCCTTCGGGCATCAATCTCCAGGAAGCTAAAACGCGTTTAGCCACGATTTTGCGTGACCAACTGGAAGCGTTTGGGTTTACAGAAGTGGCCAAGGAAAAATTGAGCCAGACGAATCTTGGGATAAATCAATTTAGTTTTGATACCACCCAACAAACGGACTTTTTAGTAAAATTCGGTAGGTCTAAAGATGAAGTCAACAAGATTGGTGAGAAGCTTCAATTATATGGCGATTTGCCAATGTCTCTGCGGAGAATTTTGCCCAATAGACGCATTAATCTCGGTCTAGATTTGCGCGGCGGGGTTTATTTAGTTCTGGAATTAGACCCCGAGGAAACCAAAGAGTCGCTTCTTGAAGAACGTGAACGTTCAATCAAAGAACTGATGGCCAGTGAACGAATTGCTGCAAGAGAAATAGAAAGGCAGCCGGGCAAGGATACTCTAATAGTGAACGTGAGAGTTACTCCTGAACTGCTTGCTCGTTTTTCGAATTCGAGAGAGCAATACTTGCGGAAAGCAGAAACTGTTTTAAAGGAACTGCAGTTCTTCGATGACCCCAAACTTATTGAGAAGAGCGAAGCCATGGCAAAGTATTCTCTCCGCCTTGATGAGTCAGGGCTTGAAGAATATAGCAAACACGCCATTGACCAGGTTTTGGAGGTGCTGCGCAATAGGATAGATGCCTTTGGAGTCGCAGAACCGTCTATTCGCCGGGACCCCAATAACCCGCGCATCATCATTCAACTTCCAGGCGCAAAAGGTTCTTCACAAGCTCTTGGTGTCGCCAAGACCATGGGACGGTTAGAATTTAAAATAGTGAAACAAGCGCAACCAGTGAATGCCGAGGGCAAACCTATTGATACGCCTCTACCGGAAGTTCCAGAAAACGGTGAAATTAGATATGGCGATGAGGACGAGTGGTATCTCCTGGAAAAAGAGGTACTATTGACAGGTGACCGTATAAAAAGCGCGGGCGCGCATCAAGAATCCGGTGGTTTCCAATTGGTAGTAGCTATGAGCTTCGATTCCCAGGGACAACGCCGTTTTGCCGAAATCACGGGCGCTCATGTCAACGAAAGATTGGCAATCCTGTTAGATGATAAAGTAAAATCTGCTCCTAATATCCGCGAGAAAATTCAAGGCAATGCCCAGATTGAGGGCAATTTTACCCCAGATGAAGCCAACTATTTGGCAAAAATCCTAAGAGCAGGCGCATTCCCCGTGGGTGTTAGTGTAGCCGAAGAGCGAACTGTAGGCCCGACGTTGGGACAAGAAGCTATCAATGATGGTGTCAAAGCCTCTATCGTTGGGATGATTTTAGTTGCAGCCTTTATGATTTTCTATTATAGAATCTCTGGGGCTATTGCGGTCACCGCACTGCTTTTCAACATGGTAATTATTTTGGGCGCCCTCGCGGGATTTGGCGGAACGCTTTCCCTGCCTGGAATAGCCGGACTTGCACTGACCATTGGTATGGCTGTCGATGCCAATGTATTAATTTATGAACGCATTCGCGAGGAACTGAGAACTGGCAAAACCGTGCGCGCCTCAATTGATACCGGATATCGGAAAGCATTCTGGGCAATTCTGGACTCGAATGTTACCACCTTGATAACTGCTCTGGTGCTATTCCAGTTTGGAACCGGTCCAATCAAAGGATTTGCCGTAACTTTGAGCATTGGACTCTTAGCAAGTATGTTTACAGCCCTGGTTATGACCAGAGAGATGTATGATTGGATATACCATGGCAGACAGATTAAAAAGTTAAGTATATAATAACTGAAACGTGACACGTGAAGAGTGTTCGCTACGCTCAGTAGTTTACTTTGTAAACTACCTTTATATTTCACATCACGCATCACGTATCACGTTTCACGCATCACGTTTCACGTAAAGTAGACTTGTAGAGCCTGTACTACCTACAAATGACGAGTTAATATTGAGGTGGGAAGCATGAAGATTATCGTTGCAAAAGTTCTGGACCAAACACATCTGGAATTGAGTCAACCGATTGCCGCAAAACCGGGGAAATTAATTCAGCTTTCCATTCCCGACGAGGATGAGGACGAGCGTCTGTGGCGGGAAGCTGCGAAGAAGCACTTTTTGGAGGCCTACGATGCTGGAGATGATATCTATAACGAACTATGAGTTTGGAGAAATTGTCCTGGTGAATTTTCCCCAATCGGGTTTGGCCAAGAAAAAGAGACGTCCTGCTCTTGTAATCCTGGATATTGGCAATGCGGATATTGTGTTAGCTCCGGTGACAACAAGGGAGCGAATTGTACCAGGTGATTGCAAGCTCCGAGACTGGCAGAATAGCGGTCTTTTGCGAGAGTCTTGGGTGCGTCTATCCAAAATAACCTGCCTGGAAAAGATTGATATCGCTCGTCGGTTGGGACGACTTACGGACGATGACAGAAACAAGATAATCCGAGAATGGCGCTCGTTATATGTATTCCCGACTGGGATGTAATCCCATTAACATCATCAATTTGCAAAGGAGTAAGTAATTGGAACTATTAAAAAACACCAATATCGATTTTATCAGCAAGCGGCATATCGCTTATGTGCTCTCAGGAGTAGTTATTTTAGCCGGACTACTTTCTCTTGCCGTTAAAAAAGGCCCAGACCTCGGTATAGATTTCAGAGGTGGGGTACAAATTTATGTCAAATTTGGAATACCAATATCCGGCGACCCTGGTGATGAAAATGCCGTTGCGGTTACTATAAGTGCCGCGGCGTTTAATTCACAAGGTTTTCAAGTAGGAAACAGTATTCGTATCGCTGAAGGTGAAAGGAGTACGTCAGCACGTATCAAATTGATAACGCCTAAGGAAGGTGCCGCTACAATTGAATTTACCAAGCCTTTAGGAGTAGATTTCACCCAGGCGGCGATGATTCAACCGCTTGTTCCTATACCGGTGGAGGAAATACAAGCAAGTTTGGTAAAGATAGGTTATAAGCCAACTATAACACCATCAGGTATAGATGAGATGTTTATCTCTGTCGGCGCTACTAAAACAACTGATGTTCCATTATCTGCTGACCCTGGAGGTGGAACAGCTTCCGCTATCAGCATTGCCGCTCAACAGCTCGAAGCGCAACTTTTTCAAGAAGGAGATACCATTATCATTGAAGACTCCAGCGCCGGCGGAAAAACAAGTCAAAGGCGTGATATCAAATCAATCTCAACTACTGGCGCTATAGCGATAATCGAATTTACGGAACCACTGCAAAAGGATTTCACGGCCTCAGCAACCATTCGCTATCGCAATGTGGGTAGACATATCGTTAATAACTTACGGCGGATGGAATCAACCTGGAAGGTTATTCCCGAGGGAGTGAACATTTCTGAAGTGGGACCAAACATAGGCAAGGAGTTACGATGGCTGGCAATCTTCATGATTATTGGCTCTTTGTTAGCTATGCTGGTTTATCTGTCCTGGCGCTTTGAACTGCGCTTCGCGGTTGGCGCCATTGTCGCATTGTTTCATGATGTTCTGGTTACTTTAGGGATATTTTCCCTCCTCGCCAAAGAAGTAAATCTTCCAACGCTTGCCGCTTTCCTTACTATTGTTGGTTATTCGGTGAATGACACCATTGTTGTGTTTGATAGAATCCGTGAAAATATAGGCCTATTAAAAGGATGGGCCTATGATGACATCATCAATCTAAGTATTAATCAAACGCTATCGCGAACAATTATTACCAATTTAACGGTGTTTTTGGTTATATTATCGCTCTTCTTTTTAGCCGGGCCAGGCGAAATAAACAATTTTGCCTTAGCTTTAATTATTGGTTCCATCGCCGGAACATACTCGACTGTTTTTATCGCAAGTCCAATCCTACATGGTTGGCACTTGAGAATGCAAAAGAAAGTAGCATAATCGAAACGTAAGGCGTGATGCGTGAAACGTGATACGTGAAGAGACCATTCTTTCACGCTTCACGTTTTATGTTTCACGCGTTATTTCTTTCCTCAGTGTTTCTTATGATGGAACTTTTCAATATTCCTCCTATTTCTTTTGATTAAACTTTTCTTTCTTAAAGAAAAGTTTGGAAGAAAAGTTTGGTTACGAAATTAAGCTGAAATCGGTATTGGCTCTCACCCATTAGGAGATTAAGTTCATGAATAATGTGAGCAAAACCGCTTTAATTTTATCTTTTATATTTCCTGGGTTTGGTCAAATATGGAATCGGGAATATACCAAAGGTGTTAATTTTATTCTCTTACAAATTATTTTCATCATTCTTGTATTCTATCCCGGCTCCAATTTATTTTTTATTGGCATGGTGGCAATACCTATATTGTGGATATGGGGAATGGTAGATTCCAGCCGACTCTTTTACATTTATTCGTCGGAACATCGACGAGTACAAAGAAAACGTAACATTAAATTAGCCTTAGGAATCATTGCTTTTTTGATATTATCTGAAGCGATTTTTATCCCAATAATATTAACCATTAGGCGTAATTATAAAACAGAAGAAGATATTTATAAATCAAAGATTAATGAAATACCATCTGATGCGCAAAGCCATCCCGCCAATCGGCAGAAACTCGTATATGCCTCTAACGGTATTTCTCCTAATGCCCCTACTTCTGAGAATTCAACTTCAGTTGATGGTAAAACAGCATCGGGTAATAATAACGTCTCTTCATCTTCTCCTGTGCTCAATGATTTTAAACTACAGCAGAAACAACCTCCGGACTCCACTCTTGATAATGAAGATACTTCTCGCCTCTCACCGACGGTGCGCGAAGTAACCGCTGAACGAAGCGAACAGGCGCCGGCTTCATCTCTTTGGGTGATTACGGTTAGCGTTTCTGAAAAATATACTGAAATTAGTAACCTTTATCTTGAATTACGTAAAAAGTATCAGGTACAGATAATTCCAGTATCCTCAAACCCAAAACAAAATGCTTATGCGGTTGCTATAACAGGTTTTGCAACTATTTTGGCTGCTGAAAATATTGCTAATGAACTGCGTAAGGATATCCCGAATTGTTTCGTTGCCTCTTATGAAAATCCAACCATACCAGTGAAGTGAAACGTGGAGCGTGAATTTAGAAGTTCTCCAAAAACCCGTTTTCTCCGAGAAAACGGGTTTATTATTCTCTTCCTTAGTGTTTCTTATGATGGAACTTTTCTTTCTAAAAGAAAAGTTTGGAAGATAATATCATGCGTCAATTATGGTGGTTCATTCTTTGTGAAATTATATCAATTTTATTTGTTTTTATTATTACTTATTATATAACATATCTTCATTTTACAAGGGATAGGCGGAGGGGTTCACCTGGTGATAGAGATAATCATATGAATTTACTTATACGTGGTCTGGCGCATGAAATTCGAAATCCGCTAAATAGTATGGATACTAACCTTCAGCTTCTTGAGGAAGATTTAGAAGGGGCAAGGGGGCAATCGGAAGGTGGAAGGCGGAAGGTGGAAGGTGGAAGGAAAGGGAATAATTCCTTTACTTCCGACTTCCGACTTCCGACTTCTGACTTCCTCTGCCTTCCTCAAATTCTTGATAAACTCAAACGAGTGCGGTTAGAAATCAAAAGTTTAGAACGCATTTTAAGCGATTTTCTCAGATATACCAGTTTACCCAAACTTAAATTTGAAAAATGTGACCTCAAGATTCTTATAGAAGAGGATTTAGATTTTATTGAGCCGGAGGCTCAACGTCAGGAAATAGAACTGGTCAGAGAACTTGAACCACTGCCCGAAGTATGGGTTGATACCTCCCAATTGAAGCAAGCGCTGCTCAATTTAATCATTAATGCTAACCAGGCGATGGAAGCGGGCGGTAAATTAACGATTACAGCCCGGTATATAAATGGACAGGTTCGGATAGATGTTAAAGATACCGGAAAAGGAATTCCGCCTGAAATACAGGAAAAGATTTTTGACTTATTTTACTCTACTAAACAAGAGGGAACCGGAGTAGGACTTGCAATTGTAAAACGAGTTGTAGAAGGGCATGGCGGGCGGATTACCGTCGATAGTGAGGTTGGGAAAGGTACAACGGTTTCAATTTTTTTACCCCTGAATGATGAGTGATGAGTGATAAGTGACGGCCAATCACCCATCACTCATCATGTATTATGACGACTAAAACAATTACCCAAAGGGAACTTGATGTTCTTTGTAAAGCATTGCTATCTGTAGACGCGGATATTCGCGACATCATTTTGTTCGGCTCCTTAGTCTATGCTCCTTCTTTAGCGCGGGACATAGACCTGGTTGTTACTACAACCAATCGAAAAGGCTATGACGTTTATCTTGATGCTGTGGCAAATTTTCCTCTGAATGTGGATGTGATAGTGCGACAGCCAGGGGAAAATATAGGCGACCGCGTCGCCTGGGGCATAAGAGCAGCAGGACAAGTTCTTGTGGGTGATGGGGAAACGTTAAGGGAGGTGATGAAGGTGTCCGTACCTACCTTTGAACGAGCGCGAAAGATTTTCTCTCGTGCCGATGAAAATCTTTTAGATGCTCAAAATGCTCAAGATTCAGATGTCAAAGACGAAGCCTACCGAGACGCTTTTAACAAGCTGTTCGACGTCGCCCGCAATGCTGCCATGGCTTATCTAAGCAGTGAAGAAACCAGATGGGGACGGTTACGTCGCGCATTGCCTCAACCTCTTGAAGACAGATTTAGACAAATTATAGATACTCTCCACATTAGCTATTCCTACCATGGCAATTACCCAAAAGATAGCGCTGATAAGGAATTCGAGCGTTGGCGAGATGTGGTTGAGCAGTTTGTGGACGATTTGGAACGAACCGCTTCAGTCGATTAAAGCTGCGTTTTACCCATTTATCCCTCGCGCCGCCCAAAGGGCGGAACTATAAATTTTAGCTGATTCCAGGCGGCATTCTGCTGCGTGGAAGGCGATATGTTTTTATAGAGTGAGGTGCACAATCTTCTGATATCCTCGGGTAACAGAAGCAAAGTTTTATGGATAAAAAGATTTTAGTTGTCGATGACCGAAAATCAGAATTAGAAGCAATGGTGGAAGCCTTACAGAAAGTTGGATATCGAGTGTTTCCCGCTTCTGGTGGACAAGAAGCGTTAACTCTCTTTGAGGATATAAATCCAGATGTTATCATAACTGACATCAAAATGCCTGACGTCGACGGAATGGAACTTCTTAAAACCGTTACGGGCGCAAATCCATACACCCAGGTGATTCTAATTACAGGTTACCCGAAAGCAGAGGACACGGTAAAAGCTGCGGATATTGGCGCATTTTTTTATCTACCCAAGCCTATTAGCATCAGTATTCTCAGAGAGACAGTGAAAAGGGCATTGGAGAATCAAGATTTACGCATTCAGAATGTTCATCTACAGGAACAAGTCGATGAGAAATATGGCTTTTCAAATATTTTGGGAAATTCCAAACCGATGCAGGAAATTTTTCGTATTATCAAGCTGGTTGCGCCCACCAGGGCTACCGTTTTGATTGCCGGCGACAGTGGAACGGGCAAAGAACTGATTGCACGCGCTATCCATAACAACAGTCCGCGCAAAAAAAAGCTGTTTCAGCCCGTCAATTGCGCGGCTATACCAAAAGATATTCTGGAAAGTGAATTGTTTGGACATGAACCTGGAGCTTTCACAGGGGCAATCAGTAGACGCCGCGGCTACTTTGAATTGGCTGACGGCGGCACGATTTTTCTGGATGAGATTGGCGAGATGAGCGCTGATATGCAGGTCAAGCTCTTGCGCGTATTAGAAGAAAGAGAGTTTATGCGCGTTGGTGGAACTCAAACGATTAAAATAGATGTGCGTATTATTTCTGCTACCAATAGAAATTTAGAAGAGGCTATGGAAGAGGGCGATTTCCGGGAAGATCTTTACTACCGCTTGAGCGGCTTCACCATTAACGTTCCACCATTAAGGGAACACCGCGAGGATATTCCAATCCTGGTGTATGCTTTCATTCAGCAATTTAGCGCAGAAAACAAGAAGAAAGTTACGAAAATTACGCGCCCAGCGATGGAATTACTCACGAAATATGATTGGCCGGGAAATGTGCGTGAACTGAGAAATGAAATTGAAAAAGCGGTAATTGTTTGTAGTTCCAATACCATTGATGTCAATGATTTATCAGATAAAATTAGCACCGCGCAACCTCAATCAACAACCTTAGATGTAAAAGTAGGAATGGCAATGGATGAGATTGAAAAGGTGGCGATTCAAAAGACCTTGTTGGAAACTGGCGGAAACAAAACCCGCGCGGCAGATATGCTGAAAATCCCACTGAGAACTTTCTACCGATTGCTTGAAAAACATCGACTTTCAGCAAATTCTCAAAACAAAGAAGAACCCAAAGAGAAATGATAGAACCAAAACTTTTAACAAAACTAAAAAAACTCCCTTCCCAAATCTCAAAGAGCGTATTTGCCGTTTTGCTACCCTGCGCCATTTTGGGTTGGTTTATCCTTTTAGCGATAGGTTTGCGGGCAGGTGATGTTTGGAACGCGGGCATGATGTGGTATTCCATTTTGGCGCTTCCTGTAATCTCCGCTATAACCGGCATCGTATATGCTATTTCGACAACCAGAATCAAACAGGAGTTTCTCCGCAAAGCTGATGAAATTCTCAGTAGATTTTATGAACAATTGCTGCAGATTCGAGACGCAGAAAGAGACCAGGCAGAAAGAAGTGTAACTCTCTACCGGCAAATTGCCAGGTCTTTGAATGAAGTCAGCCAGCCTGAAATGGTAAAGTCGGAGATGTTGCAGGCAATTCAAAACTCGACTGGAATGATTCTCGAACAAACCCAAAACATGCAAACTTTAGAAGCCAAAATTGCTTCTTATTCATTAGATGAGATGCAAAGCCGGCTGCGCCAATATCCAGAAGATAGTGCGCTGATGAAAAATATTGAAAACTATAAAAACATTCGGGCGCATATCGAAAACATGCGGGAAACGATTAATAAGGTAGTGCAGTCTATGGATAAGGTTTATCTTAACATTATCCATTCGCCAGAAAGTGTGAACCGAAATATCGAAGAAGTCAACAATTGCATGAGTGCTCTGGAACTCTCGTCAAGAGTTTACGAAGAAGTTAGAAGTTTACAGTTGTAATTCCGTAACCGGGAGAGTGAACAATGAGAATACGCAGATGGTTTCGTGAACGGAAAAAGCGAAAATTAGCTCAACAAGCAGAACGTGGGGATATTGAAAAGTTTCTTGAGTTAGGGAAGATGTATCTTGAAGATAATAAGTTGGACAACGCTGTTGAAGCGTTTAATACAGTAGTCAATTTAGAAGCCGATAACGCAGAAGCTCACTATCAACTTAGCCAAGCATATCAGCGCAAGGGGCATTTTTCCGAAGCTATTGCGGAATTGAAGACGGCTATCGAGCTTGAGCCATCTGCCCTAGAATATCGCCACGCTTTAGGCGTAGTTTATTGTCAGAAAGGTGAGCCGAAAAATGCGCTTGAAACCTATAAAGAGGCCTGGAAAACGGCGACGGTTATCGAAGAGGTTTTCGTGAATAAAACTCTCGATGAGTGGAGTGACAAGGAGACGTTTGTCAAAAATAACCTCAGCCGACGCATTACAATATCGGAGATTAAAAATGAAATACATTATGTTTTAGTCTTGAAAACGCTCTATGAAGCACGCAAAATTGAGCAAGCTCACGAGCCGTACAAAGAGCAGCACGTTTTCACCGAACCACTTTTGAACATCTGGGATGAACCTGCAGAAACTAACGGAGTTGTTCAACCACCAGCGGGATTTACACAGGAAACCAGGGATATCCGCTTAAAAGCCGAAGAAGAGGTAAAAACATGCTATGAATGTCACGGCGCAGGAGAAGTCACCTGTCCTACGTGTAATCGAACTGGAAGGGAAGTCTGCCCGGAATGTCATGGCAGTTGTCAGGTGAACTGTTCGGCATGTAGGGGAAGCGGCGCTGTATCAGAAACTGTAACGGAAACATATCAGGAATACAACCCCAGCACAGGACGCACTGAAACAAAGACGAGAACGAAAACCGTTCGGCGACAATGTCTGAACTGCATGGGCCGCGGGCGAATTACCTGTCCGCGCTGTCATGGTCGCGGCTGGATTACTTGCAGAACTTGTGGAGGAAGAGGCGTCATCACCTGTCCGGTTTGCGAAAGTTACAAAGCGCTTCTGTGGTATCACGTTTTGGTGGTGGATTTCAAGCCTTGCAAGGATTCAACAATCCCTCTGTCAAATGACATAAGCTTAACGGAAGAAGACCGGGGAAAATTTCTCAAGCTGCTATACGAAGAGAAAAATGGTGAAGATTTTTTCGCTGGTCCGCCTGTTCTTCAGTATCAGAATGAACCACGCATAGAAGCCTCAAATATTAGCGGAATAGACGACACCGTAGATGAATTGATTCGCCAGAGAATTGCAAATGTCAGTAGACCATATCTCTTGTCAGACGCCTGGCGGATTATCAGACAAAGATTGGAAATCGCCTACATGCTCATTATCACCGTGTTGTATAGCTACCACAAAAAGCAAGACAAACTTTATCTATACGGGATGCCAACCAAAGTTTACATGCCTGGGATTAAACCCGGATTTAAATGGCTAATAATACTCGTTATTTTGGTAATTTTGGCGGTTGGTTTGGGAATTTTTTTCATTTACGGTTTTTTAACAAACTATATGCGGTAAGAAACCGGGTTTTTCACCAAAGCTCGGTTCCTACCTGAAAGATTTTCCGGGCTCACAACTTCAGTTAAGATATATGACAACGCAATTAATCGACAATTCCAATCGAATAATAAATAGCTTAAGAATTTCGGTAACTGACCGTTGTAACTTTCGGTGCTTCTACTGTATGTCCGAAGACGAGATAGAATATTATGACCGTTCAGAAATTCTGACCTTCGAAGAAATTAAAAGACTATCGGAGATTTTCGTCGGGCTAAGTGTCAATAAAATTCGGCTGACAGGTGGCGAACCACTCATCAGGCGGGACATTACAAAACTAATACAACAATTGACCTCTCTTTTAGGGGGGGGATTGAAGGATTTAAGTTTGACCACCAATGGCTTTATGCTCAAAGATTTAGCGGAAGAACTATACGCCGCTGGATTAAGACGCATCAATGTCAGTTTGGATTCACTTAACCCACATAAGTTCGCTCGTCTCACCCGGCGGGATGCTCTGCCCAGAGTGTTAGAAGGTTTGGAGGTTGCTGCAAAATGTGGTTTTTCGCCAATCAAAATTAACGTCGTAGCAATACGCGGTTTTACGGAAGATGAAATCTTAGATTTTGCTCGGATGGCAAGAACCAGGCCTTTTATAGTGCGATTTATCGAGTTTATGCCGCTGGATATGGATGGTAGATGGGGAAAAATTGAATTTATCCCGGGTGAAGAGATTATTGATAAAATTAACGCTGTTTATCCATTGGAACTTCTTGACACCAGTCCAAATTTTGATGCAGCAAAACGTTATCGTTTCAAAGATGGTTCAGGCGAAATTGGCGTCGTTGCTTCCGTCAGTGAACCATTCTGTGACCGCTGCAACCGTGTTCGCCTCACCGCTGACGGCAAACTCAGGACGTGCCTCTTTTCCCTTGATGAAACTGACCTCAAATCACCAATGCGGAGCGGCGCAAGCGATGAAGAATTGAAGCAAATCATCATCAAGGCTATAAAAGACAAAGAACAGGGACATAAAATTCAAATGGCTGGCTTTGTGAAACCTAAACGAAGTATGTCCATGATAGGTGGTTGATTGTAAAGTCACCGACGCTTTCTCCGAAGGAATTCTGCTTTGTTATTACCCATTGACATATTAAAATCCAAATGATAGAATATTTATTATTTGCTCAAAACAGAAAGGTTTTTTATGTCTCCACAAGCTATTGCCAACCCGGAAGATTTAGAACGCTTCGCACGCGACCTAAAGCAATTCAACGCCCAATTGCGTGAACAAATGTCGCGTTTGCAAGGGCAATTCGCCAGCTTGGGTGAAACCTGGCGTGACCAGGAACACCAGAAGTTTGCTTCTGAGTTCGAGCAAGCGGTGCGCGTGCTTCATCATTTCATGCGCTCTGCTGAACAACAGATTCCCTTCTTGCTGCGCAAGGCACAACGGCTGCGGGATTACCTGAACCAGGGCTAAGGAGGGCAATATGGATTCAAAAGCAAATGTGCTCTCCATCCAGGCTCTGGAAGACCTGAAAGGGGTGTTGGGACATTTTGGCAGTGAGGCCCAAGATGTGTTGAACGCAACGGCCTTAGAAATCCGTCGCACGCAAGACTGGCTGGCTGAACGCCGGGGTTACTGGCAGGCTGAGGCGCGCCGCCGCCAAGAGGTTGTGGTGAAAGCAAGCGCAGCCCTGGCAACCTGTCGGGCAAGCCGCTATCGCGACCCGAAAACGGGCGCATACTATGAGCCTCCTTGCACAGCTCAATTGGAAGCTGTGCGCAAGGCTCAAGGGTATCTGGCCGAGGCGGAAACAGAGCTGCGCAACGTGCAGCAATGGACCCGGCTTGTGCAGCAGGCCGTCGCCGATTTCCAACGCCAGACGCAGCGAATGGCAATCCTGCTGAGCAATGACCTGTCTAAGGCCATAGCGTTGCTGGGGAGGAGCGTTGCTATCCTGCAATCCTATGCGGCGATAGTACCACTTGCAGACGGAATAGAAATGATGCCGATGGAGCATTCAGGCAGCAGAGGGGGAAACGTTGAGGAAATTGAGCGGTGCGTAACGGGCAGCAGCGATGAAACAAGACAACTCCACCAGGCGTTAAGCCGATTGAAGGATATAGATATAGGACGTTCTATCAGTGAGACAATCCTCAACACTGGCACTACTATCCGCTTTGGGCAAATCGAAAACGGTACGGTTGCCTATTTTGACTCAGAACACAACGAAATTGTGATAAACAACAATTCGCAAAACGCTTTTCCAGAAATCCTGGCTGCTCACCTTGCACACGAGGGCACACACGTGCAATGGAACAGGGAGGGTTCCATTAACCAGGAATACCATGCCTTTCGCGCTCAGGCAGAAGTCTGGAGTCAGTTAAAGGAAGATGAAGTAGACGCTCAGTGCGATTTTGTAAAATGGATGATTTCTTTGGGCGAGAAAGAGGCAAAGAGCCATATTCGTCGCTACTATCCAAACCTGCCTGAAAATGCCTGAAGTTGTTCAGAAACGGAGGATGTTGCCATGCATCAGCGCAGTTATCTTGTATTCCAATCAGAATCTCAACAAGTGCCTTTTACGTTCCTTTATCCTGCCGGTTGGCAGGCGCGAGAAATTGTTGGCGAGGATGGTGTAGAGGTTTTCATCGCTGGCCCATGTAACCAGGAAAATACCTACACTGTGTCTTTTAGTGTGCGATTTTCTTCAGCGCCAGAAACACCAGAAGCAGCAATGGCTACCTTTCTTGAGCGCTACCGCCAGGCCCCTGATTTCTGCGAAATAGGTCGCGCCTCTGGGATGGTAGCCAGTCATCCGGCGATTGAAGTGGAGATTACATACACGATGCCCTTGCCGCTAAATAGCCTCAATCTTCAATTGAAAATCATTCGGGAGCGGCGCATTTGCTTCAAGAATGACAACTCTTTAATTGAATTAATCTACACAGCCCCCGACGAGATGTTCAATACCTGGCTGCCTGATTTCCGCACACTGGTACAAACCTTTACGCTTCCCGTAGAACCTATTGACGCTGTGTTCTACCCCTTAATCAGCGTCCCAGGCGAAGCATCTATAACCGCCCGATAATCCTGTGCAGTTGCCGAGGAACCGACTATGACAAACCTGAACACAACCATCGCCCAATTGGACACAGCCTGGAAAACGTTGCGTCAGCGCTGGGAGACTACCAAAGCGGTGTGGAATGACCCTGTGCGCTGGGACTTTGAGAAAGAATACTGGACGCCGTTGGAAGGGCAGGTGTTGTCCACACAACGTGAGATGGAACGGCTGGCGCAGGTGATTGCCCAGGCGCGGCGAAATGTATTATAGCGCGGATATTATAGCACGGGTGTTATAGCACGGATTATCAGAATATACGGATTAAGGCAAATCCGCACATTCTGTAAATCCGTGCTATAGAGTAGCTTGAAATGATGCAAAGAGAAGAACTATGACGGAATTACTCCATAAAGAGCTTACAGGTGCCATTATCGGCGCCTACTATGAGGTTTACAACCATACCTCCCGAACGCATCCGGAGTACATATACGAACGCGCCATGATGGAGGAATTGCGCAGCCGGGGATACTCCGCAACACGCCAGGACGCATACCGTATCTTTTACAAGGAACGTTTAGTTGGGCTACAACAGTTGGATCTTTTCGTCGTGCAGGAAATTGTGGTCGAAAACAAAGTGGTTAATCAACTTAGTCCGTTACACAAAGCGCAAGGGCTTTCGTATTTGAAGACAGTGGGCAAGACGGTAGGATTGTTGTTTAACTTCGGAAGCAAGGAGCCGGAATTTGACCGTCTCTACTTTGATACGGTCAAAAGGGAACCTATGTCATCCGAAAAGATTTTCATGGAAAGTATCACACCATCCGATGACTGGCTTTACCCCGACCTTGCTTATTCCATTGTGGGTGGGCTGTACGAGGTGCATACCATCCTTGGACCTGGCTTTATTCATCGCATCTATGCCAATGCCTGCTACCAGGAATTGGTACTGCGTGGACTCGCCATTAAACCAGCCAAGCGCATGCAAGTAGTGTATAAGGGGACCGTTATCGGAGATATTGCCTTTGCCCACCTCATGGTCGAGGGCAAGGTGATGGTGTTCCCTGTCGCCCTGCGCAATGTGCGGGCTATTCATTTAGACAATTTGAAGGACTGGATGCGGATATGCGGCATCCAGTTGGGCATCCTTGCCAATTTCGATGCCGTTCGTCTGGAGGTCATCTTTGTACGATTGTAATTGGTGCTCTCACCTGTCTATCCAGCCGAGAGCACACTGTATTATAGCACGGGTCGATTTATAGCACGGATTTACAGAATATTCGGATTAAAGCTAATCTGCTCATTCTGTCAATCCGTGCTATATCTTGTGTGCTATAAACCTATAGCACGGATTTACAGAATATTCGGATTAGAGCTAATCCGTTCATTCCGATAATCCGTGCTATATCTTGTGTGCTATAAACCTATAGCACGGATTTACAGAATATTCGGATTAGAGCCAATCCGTTCATTCTGATAATCCGTGCTATATCTTGTGTGCTATAAACCTATAGCACGGATTTACAGAATATTCGGATTAGAGCTAATCCGTTCATTCCGATAATCCGTGCTATAAACAGATCGATTTATAGCACGGATTTACAGAATATTCGGATTAGAGCCAATCCGTTCATTCTGATAATCCGTGCTATAAATCCGTAATCCGTGCCATGGAGGTATCCCATGTCCGAACCAACTATTATCCAACAACAACGCGACATCCTACGCAACTTTCATCAGGCTATCGCCCAGCGCACCCAGGCTGAAGCGGATACCGAAGCCCGCCTCAAGCGCGAGCAGGAGGCTGCAGAAGAGGCGCTGAACAACGCGCGCCATCAGGTAGACGCACAGTTAAGCCTAGTCCGCGTCGTGTTTGAAAAGAATCGAGATTACGCGAGAAAGGAGAACCATCAAAAACTATGGAACAAAATCAGAGCATTACCTTCTCCTCTTACAGGAAATCAGAATATCGATCCGGCAGTAGAAATGCAACGCTGTGTTACGACAGCAAATCAAGCTGATGAGAAAAGACGAATTGCTGAGGAGAAGAGTAGTCAAAAAGAAGGTTCATCGGGTGGAGGTTGCGGAACCATTGTAGGTGGGGCTGTATTGCTATTGATTTGGGTATTCATGTGGGAAGGCATTGTATACGGCATTTTCAAAGCTCTCGGCATAGACACTGACAATCGCGAATCGCTTTACGTAGGTCTTGGCATATTTTGCGCATTCGGTGTTCCGTTGATTGCAGTACTATTGTCATCTCGCAGGACTCGACATCAAGATTACAATCGATATGCCACCATTGTGCAATCCGCCGCCGACGCCGAGTTCTGGCGCCAGCGCTGGCTGGAACAGGCCCAAGAGACATATCAGCGTCAAGCGGCTGAGACTCAAGCTCGCTACCAACAAACGATGAACGAGATTGCACGGGATTTCCAGCCAAAAATTTCGCAGATGCGTCCTATTTTCGCTGACTTCACCGCACAGGCTGACGCCCTGATGCCCCCGTGGAACGAGCAAGCTTGGGACAAATGGATGGTTGCTACAGACGTTCCAACGATAACGCGCCTGGGCGAACTGAAGGTGGGCGTCCATCAAGATTGGCTTTCGTTGCCCGCGCTCTTTCCTTTCCCCGGCGACCGTTCCATGCTCTTCAAAGCCACTGGCCCCGCCAAAGCCACTGCTGTTCAGACTATCCAGTCCCTGCTGTTGCGCCTGCTGGCGACGATTCCACCCGGCAAGCTGCGCTTCACCTTCATTGACCCAATTGGATTGGGGCAAAACGTGGCATCCTTCATGCACCTGGCTGATTACGACGAAGACTTTGTCAATGGCAAAGCATGGACTGAACCTCAACACATCGAGCAGCGCCTGGCTGACTTGACCGAGCACATGGAAAACGTCATCCAGAAGTATCTGCGCAACCAGTTCGCCACAATCGAAGAATACAACGCCCAGGCTGGTGAGGTGGCAGAACCTTACCGCGTGCTGGTGGCGCTGGACTTCCCGGTCAACTTCGGCGAGGCTTCCGCCCGTCGTCTGGTCAGCATCACTCAGAATGGTCCCCGCTGCGGCGTCTACACTTTGATTATTGCTGATACTGAAAAGCCCCTGCCTTATGGTTTCACCCTGGCCGACCTTGAACAGTCCACCACCGTCATCGCCTGGAACGGACAGCGCTTTGTCTGGCAGGACGAGGATTTCAAAGAGTGCCTGCTGGAACTGGAGGCGCTGCCGGGCACGGAACTCTTTGACCGCATCCTGAAAACAGTGGGTGAAGCGGCAAAAGAGGCAAGCAAGGTGGAGGTGCCATTTGAGCGCGTCGCTCCGCTGCCGGAGCAGTGGTGGACGGGCGACAGTCGCAACGGTTTGCGCGTGCCATTGGGTCCAGCCGGTGCCCGCAAGTTACAGTATTTGGATCTTGGCCAAGGCACCGCCCAGCACGCCCTTGTAGTCGGCAAGACCGGCTCTGGCAAATCCACGCTGCTTCATACTCTCATCACCAACATGGCTCTGACCTACAGCCCCGATGAAGTTGAACTTTACCTGATTGACTTTAAGAAAGGCGTCGAGTTCAAGCCTTATGCTGTGCATCAACTCTCTCATGCCCGCGTTGTCGCCATCGAGAGCGAGCGCGAGTTCGGTCTGAGCGTGCTACAAGGGCTGGACGCCGAACTGAAGCGCCGAGGCGACCTTTTCCGCGCTGCGGGCGTAGACCACATCGCCGACTACCGACAAAAACTCCACTTTCCCCAACTCCCCTCTCCCAGAGGGAGAGGGGTCGGGGGGGAGGGCCGCATGCCGCGCATCCTCCTCTTGGTAGACGAGTTCCAGGAGTTCTTCACCGAAGACGACGCCATCGCCTCTCAAGCCTCGCAGATTCTCGACCGGCTGGTGCGGCAGGGCCGCGCCTTCGGTATCCACGTCCTGCTCGGTTCGCAGACATTAGCTGGAGCTTACACGCTGGCACGCAGCACGATTGACCAGATGGCAGTGCGCATTGCTCTACAGTGTAGCGAGGCAGACTCACGCTTAATTCTCGCCGACGATAACCCCGCCGCCCGGCTGCTTTCTCGTCCCGGCGAGGCAATCTACAACGCCCAAAACGGAATGGTAGAGGGGAACAACCGTTTCCAGGTAGCCTGGCTGCCAGACAACCTGCGCGACCGCTACCTTGCGCAGGTGCAAACGCTGGCACAGAAGCGAGAGTATCGACCGCTACAACCACAGATTGTCTTTGAAGGAAACGCACCTGCTGAGGTAGAGAAAAACCGCTTACTTTTTGACCTGCTTGCTGCTCCTACATGGTCTGCGCCATCGCGCGCCGTTTCTGTGTGGCTTGGCGAGCCTATCGCCATTCGTGAGCCGGTGGCTGCGACTTTCCGCCGCCAGAGTGGGAGCAACCTGCTCATCGTCGGTCAGAACGATGAAGCTGCGCTGGGGATGATGGGAATTGCCCTGGTCAGCCTGGCCGCCCAACATGCGCCAGCCCGTCCCTTCTACATTCTTGACTTCGGCGCAACGGATGCGCCCTACGCAGATTTTTTCTCCAATCTGAGCAAGCAACTGCCGCATCCTGTGCAAATCGGACGCCGCCGCCAGTTGCCAGAGATAATTGCTGAATTGGCTGCTGAAGTGCAGCGCCGGCTGGATGCTGAAGACTCTTCCAGTGGTAGAGGGGCCGAGGGTGAAGGCGCTATCTACCTGTTTTTCTACAGTCTTCACCGAGCACGCGACCTACGGCAGGAAGAGGGGTTTGGCTTCCCATCGTTTAACAGCGAGGAATCCGCCGCGCCCAGCCTGACGCAACAGTTCACCACCATCCTGCGCGATGGGCCAGATGTCGGCGTGCATACCCTGGTCTGGTGCGACACCGTGACCAATCTCAACCGCAGCATGGACCGGCGAGTGCTGCGCGAGTTCGCGATGCGGGTTGTCTTTCAAATGAGCGCGGAAGATTCGGCCAACCTGATTGACACCCCAGCAGCGAGCAAGTTAGGGCCGTACCGTGCCTTGTTCTACAGCGAAGAGGAGGGACGCCTGGAGAAGTTCCGGCCTTATGCCCTGCCATCGGAGGAATGGCTGGTATGGGCAGGGGAGCGGCTACGAGGCAAAGGAGCATCGCACGGCGGCTACCAATGAGTTAGCTTGCCAATGGTCAGTGTTTTAATTGCGTGGCTGGGACCATCAGAAACAGCGACCCTCACAGTTTAGTGAACCCCGTTAGAAAGTTCAGTCGGGGCTTCCTTTCTAACGGGGTGAAAATAGATGAAGTAGTTTATGGGAGGAATAAATAAAGATAAAATAAATGTCAGTTGGTTTAGAAAATTGGCAGCAAAAATATGTGTTAGCACGCAATGTGGCTGCTTTAAAAGGAGGTATAAAATGGCAGAAACTCAAAAACCAGAAGAAGAAAAAACTCAAGAATCAAAGCAAGAAGATACTCAAAAATCAGAACAACAAGCGCTTAAGGAAACACCTGAAGAAGAATTTGAATTACCACCGGTTAATTTTATCAATTTTATCAATAGTCTCGCCAGCACAGCTTTTATGTATATGGGTGGTTTGGTGGACCCAGAAACTAAAAAGCCCATTATTGAGCTAAATCTGGCAAAGCATCACATCGATATCATCGAGATGCTACAGCAGAAGAGCAAGGGAAACTTGACAGCGCCGGAGAATAATTTCTTAGAGAATACTTTGTACAACTTGCGGATGAGTTACATTCGCTTTGCAACAGCGCCACCACCTACAGAAGAGCGAAAAACTGAGCAATCAGAATCCAATACCCAAAGTTAACGGGCTCCGCATAGCGGAGTCTCAGAAGGAGTCCGATGGGGCCTTCGGAGACTGGCTAACCAATACTGTGTCTTTAGACCGGTACCGAAAGTGAGGTGAAAGCATGAATGCGATTTTATTTGCAGTCACATTATTGTTTTTCTTTTGTGCATCCGTGATTCTCAAACCACGATATGCTTATGCTGCAAGGGTGCGTAGACCAGCGGTTGCGGGAAGTTTTTATCCTGGTTCCAGCAGGGAACTGGCCGATAGAGTCGATAAATATTTAGCGGATGCAGAAAAAAAAGAACTTCAAGGCGAACTGGTAGCTCTGATAGCTCCTCATGCGGGTTATGTGTATTCCGGACACGTCGCGGCTTATGCGTATAAACAGCTTCAGGGCAAATCTATCGATACTATAGTTCTAATTGGTCCAAGTCATCGTTATTCTGTCCGTGGGGCTGCGGTGTATGACAGCGGGGCTTTTCAAACTCCGTTGGGAACTGTGGCGATTGACGAAGAGATAACCTCAGAATTGATTAAGCAAGACCGGCGAATCACCAGCGCCCCCGAAGTTCACGATGATGAACATTGTTTAGAAGTACATCTACCATTTTTACAAAGAGTTTTGCAAAACTTTTCAATCGTTCCACTTCTCATGTACGATTTTTCTGATGCAAACTGTAAAATGTTAAGCCAGGCTCTATCCTCATGTTTGAACGGGAAGAACGCCCTGATGGTCGCCAGCACTGACCTCTGTCACTATCCTCACTATGAAGAAGCCAAAAAGGCTGACGGCATAGTTGTTTCGGCTATCTCACAATTCGACCCCGACCTGTTAAGAAAGAACACTGATGAATACATGCGAAAACCTATTAGAAACCTCCACTGTATGCTGTGTGGAACTGGGGCTGTGATTACAGTCATGCAAGCTGCTAAACTACTGGGCGCGAACGCCGTAGAGATATTAAAATATGCTAATTCAGGCGATGTACCCTTCGGAGATAAAAACCAGGTCGTTGGATATCTGGCAGCGGCTATTTATAAGAAGACTTAGGTATGTCGAACCACCAGCATTTTGATATTATTCTACGCAACATCTTGTTGTAAAACGTGAACCGTGATGCGTGAAACGTGAAACTTTATGTTTTACCTTGACTTGTACATAGAAACCGAGTTTTCCCCCAAAACTCGGTTTCTGGTTTTTGAAATTAGGAGTATAAATTATGCCGTCGAATTCTTTCAAACCGATTTACGATTTCCAACAATATTTGAATATCCGTACTGCTACCGGCGCGACATTCTCGCCTAAAGCAGATAAGATAGCCTTTTTAACAGATATCACCGGTGTTTATCAAGTTTGGTGCCTTGATGAACCGGGTAGGTGGCCTGAACAACTCACTTTTTACAAAGACCGGGTGACTTTTGTCAAATGGTCACCGACGGAAGATTTGCTCGTTTTTGGAAAAGATGCGGGCGGCAACGAAAAAGACCAGATTTATCTTCTGACAGCGGATGGCTCAATCATAGTTCCACTGACTGAGCAGCCTGAAGCAATTCACCGTTTCGGCGGTTGGTCGCATGATGGGCAATGGATTGCTTATGCCTCTAATCAGCGACACAAAGCCTTTTTTGACATATACATCCAGAATGTCAAAACCAAAGAAACGCGTTGCGTATACCAGGGCGACGGCACTTATTATGCTGTGGCATGGTCACCTGATGATAAACACCTGCTTCTGGGGATATACAATTCAAATTTTGACCAGGATTTGTACGCGCTTGAATTGGCCACTCAAAAGGTGTTCGCTTCGCTCACCGACGCCAAAGGCTTACGGATACATCTCACCCCACACAAAGGGTCAGTTCGATATACAAGTCCAGCATGGGCTCCGGATGGTCGCGGAATTTACCTGATAACCGACCAAACTTTTTCTCCAAACTTTTCTTCCAAACTTTTCTTTAGTAAAGAAAAGTTTGATCAAAAGAAACACAGAAGAAGTTCCATCATAAGAAACACTAAGGATTTGAACAAAAAGAAAAGAAGAGGAATCTTTTCTGATAGAGAACGTGATTTCTTGAATCTCGCCTACCTTGACCTTAATCACCAAAACTTAACCTACCTGGAGGATACATCCTGGGATGTCGAAAACGTCCTCATTTCCCCCAATGGCCGCTTGATGGTTTATACCACTAACGTGGATGGATACTCGAAATTAACCATCAAAGAGCTCAATAGTGGGAAGGTTTTGACATCGCCTGAGCTACCGCCAGGAATTATCGACGTATCAGGTATTTCCCAAAACGGTGATAAAATATTATTGAGCTATACGAATCCATGTCATAATGGCGATATTTGGCTGTATAAATCATACACTAATGAATTGACCCAGGTAACCCATAGTTCAAGAGAAGGCATACCACAGGATTCTTTTGTTGAACCAAAGTTAATTCGCTATGAAACCTTCGACGGCAGAGATATCCCGGCCTTCTTTTACCTTCCTCATGGAACGAAGAAAACAGGCGAGGCGCCTGTTATCGTCAATATCCACGGCGGCCCAGAGGCTCAAGCCCTCCCAACATTTTCGTCGGTATTCCAATATTTCATCCATCGTGGTTTTGCTCTATTCATTCCGAATGTTCGCGGAAGCACAGGATATGGTAAGAAATATAGCCATTTAGACGATGTTCGATTGCGGATGAATGCCGTTAAGGACATCGCTTACGGTGTGGAATGGCTGAAGTCTTCTGGATACATTGATTCCCAAAAAATTTCAGTCATGGGCGGCAGTTATGGCGGGTTTATGACGTTAGCATCGTTAGTCACTTATCCTGACTTGTGGGCTGCTGGAGTTGACCTTGTCGGAATTGCCAACTTTTTGACTTTCCTGAAGAACACAGCAGCATATCGCCGACACTTGAGAATTTCAGAATATGGCGACCCGGAAAAAGATGCCGATTTTCTCAGAGAAATTTCACCAATCAATCATGTCGATAAAATCAAAGCGCCACTGTTGGTAATTCAAGGCGCAAATGACCCGCGTGTTCCCAAATCCGAAGCCGACCAAATCGTTGAGGCAATCCGCCAACGCAACGGTATTGTGGAGTATCTCCTCTTCGACGATGAAGGACACGGGCTGGCGAAATTGGAAAATCGCATCACAGCTTACACAACTATAGCGGATTTTCTGGACAAGTATTTGAAAACAGGAGGCAAGAAGGCATCTTAATTGATGATTGATGATTGTTGATTGTATAAGTTTTCAATCGCCAATCATCAATCGACAATCAACAATCCAATTGCCATCTTGCCGTCTTGCCGTTTAACCGCTTAACCTGTGGCGCAGGCATTCTTGCCTGTGCATGGCAGACAGGAATGTCTGCCCCACGGAGGATTTATGAGAACACGTCCACTTGTTATCGCACATCGAGGTAATTCAGGAGTAGCTCCCGCCAACACGTTAATTGCAATCCGCCAGGCTATAGAGCTTGGAGTTGATATGATTGAAATCGACATCAATCTCACCAAAGATGACATTCCTGTTTTGATTCATGATGAGAGCATAGAACATACCACAAATGGTAAAGGTTCTGTATCATCCTTGACGTTGGCGGAATTGAAGCAATTAGATGCAGGCTCATGGAAGTCTAAGCAGTTTGCCGGCGAACGCATTCCAACATTGTCTGAAGCCTTGGAAGTCGCCAAAGGGCGCGTTTATTTAGCTGTTGACCTAAAAAATGAGCGCACAATCCCAGAGATGTTAAAAGTCATTCAGGATACAGGAATGAAAGATGATGTCGTCATTTGTGGCTGTGACGTTCCGGCTGCGCAGAAAGTCCGGCGCTTCGATGACCAAATGACGATAGTGTTGAGTATGGACTCCGAACTGAAGGAACTGGCGCAACGCGAGGATAAATCCGAGTTTATTCGTAAATACGTTCGTCAAGCATGTTACGCCCATTTGGGCGCTTTGAACGTAAATTACAAACATGTAAATGAGGATTTAATTAAACGCGCTCACCTCAAAGCGATTCCGGTTTGGACCTGGACTGTCGATGAGAAAGAAGATATGCGCCGTTTGATTGACCTGGGCGTGGATGCTATCTATACCAATTGGCCAGAAAGATTGTTGAATATTTTATCAATTTAAAAACCCGTTTTCTCCAAGAAAACGGGTTTCAGGCGATTATTTGGTGAGTTCCTGGAACCTTGCCATGATGGCCAGAGCAGGGTCTACCGGAACCTCAGCCCTCTTGACATCTTTCGATATGCTAATCGTGGGGGTCGGTCTAATTATCTTACCTTCGAACTGAGGAAGCCATGCCTTTTGCGCCTCAAGCATTGCAGTGGCCATCTCTCTAATCTCTTTGAGCGTGAGTACGGAGGCCGTCAATGGGTCTAAAGCGCAGGCGTGGACGATATGTTCTGGGTTTCCACTGATGGCAGCCTCTACTGCCAGCCTCTGGACATTGATGTTCGTCATATTCAGAATGGCACATTGAGATGGCAGATTGCCGACCACCGTTTTGTGGAGGCCAGTTCTATTGGCGTATATTGGCCCCTCTGTACAACAGTCAGCCGGCAGGTTGGTAATCATTCCACCGTTGGTTACATTTCCGTTGAATTTGAAGGTTCGTCCAGTCTGAAGCGCTTCGATTACATAAGACCCATATTCGACACTTCTTGGCGGAATCTCAGATGGTTCGCCGGCGAGAATATCCTGCCCATCGTATTTGTCGGCGACAGATTGGCACCAATTGTAATATGCCCCGCTTTCACCGCCGAATGCAGGCTCGTCGCAATAAAGATTAAGCGCCTTTGCGTTATTCCTGAAATATGGAACATACTCCGAAAGATGGCCAGTGGATTCAGTCATGAAATAACCGAAATGCCTGAAGACCTCACCACGGACTTTTTCGTTGACATAGTATTCAGGCTGTTCAAATCTTTCCCTGAGAAGAGGATACAAATCCCTGCCGTTATGTTCTAATTTAAGGAACCATGCCATGTGGTTGATGCCGGCGCAGAGAAAGTCAATTTTCCTCTTGGGAACGCCGACGTAACCTGAAATGAGGTCTAAGGTAGTCTGCACTCCGTGGCAGAGGCCAACAAATTTTACTTTTGTTGCGCCAAGCGACCAGCAGACTATTGCCATAGGATTCACGTAATTGAGCAAATACGCCTCGGGGCAAAGTTCCTCTATATCCTTTGCCAGTTCAAGGATTACGGGTATACTCCTCAATGCGCGGAAGATACCTCCGGGGCCTAATGTGTCTCCTATGCACTGGTCAACGCCATATTTAAGCGGAATTTTATAGTCATACTCGAACCCTTTTATCCCTCCCACCTGAAACGTCGCAATAACATAATCTGCATCTTTGACTGCTTCTCTGCGGTCAGTTGTGATATAGACCGCTGAAGGGAGGTCATTTGCTTTAATAACTCTTTTGGCAAATCTTTCTACCTGTGGGGTCCGTTTAGTACTTGGGGCCATGAGAGCAAATTCAGTATCTTCCAGGCCTTCCGTTGCCATAATGTCTAACATTAATGTTTTGCAGAAGATAATACTTCCTGCACCTATGATAGCAACCTTGGGCATTTTATTCCTCCTTTGTGAATTGAGCTTTTCAATCACGGATTTTTAGATTTTTCTCTTTAATAATACATCTACGTTCTGGCAAAATTAAAGGGTACGAAAGTTTAGAGGAAAGATGAAGCACTAACTTGAACATTGATAATATGAGGTGTGATGATGACGATAATCTCAGAACTTTTCTCGACAATTTCCGTCTTTTTAAATAAACGACCGACAAGCGGAATATCGCCGATGATGGGAATTTTGCGTTCTATGTTTTGCCGGTCGGACTTTATTATGCCGCCGATAAGTATTGATTGTTCATTCTCTACATCGACATAGACGCTGATGGTGCTATCCTCAGTGATGGGGGCATTGAAATCGGTAAATTCAATGAAATTACTGGACTTTACCTGCGTGATATCCAAACCTATCGTACCTTTACCCTCCTCCCCCTTTATTAAAGGGGGCCGGGGGGATTTCCCGTTCTCCTGGGTTTTAGTTATGTGGGGGGTAACAGTGACATTGACACCGACATTTTTGAGAAAATCGTAGTCGTATAGCGGTTGCCCCGCCACATTGGCTACCGCCGATGTTGTTCCCACGCTTTTAAGATATGGAATATTCTTGCCTCTATTTAGTGTTACAGTTTTATTATCACGGGTCAGAAGCGAGACTGAGGATAAGGTTTTGAGCTTGTTTTCTTTCATGAGTGTATAGAGCAAGGCCTTATATTCTTCTGTCATTAAGGTGTAAGAAAAACCTGTGAGTTCTTGTTCCAATTGCAGATTAGATGAGGCAGAAGCATTGAGGTTATCCTCTTTATCGCCATCGCTTTTCCAGAGTCGCGCGGTTCTATTTTCCCTTGTCGCATGTTCTAAACTTAGTTTGGTTGTTTCATCTAAAGATGCCTCAAAGATTTGAACGTCAAGCCAAACTTGGCCTCTTATCACATCCAACTCTTTTATCAAATTTTCTATATCTTTCCAATAACGTTGATGAGTGGTGATTACCAGGGAGTTTGTTCGTTGGTCTGCATAGACCCGCACCCTACCTTTCAAGGAATTGACATCTGTGCTTACTATATCACCATAGGCTTCGAAAACAGGGACACTACCAAACTGATTACCAGCCCACATACTAACACCGATGCCCATTGTTGGCGCCCACCACACTCGACTTAGCAATTGTTGAATCTGTTGCGCGTCGGAATATTCCAAGGTAATGACTTTTGTAATTTCATGTTGTTCTTCAGGGGTTTCCACATCCAGGCTTTTGATAAAATCTTCTATTAATTCCCAATTTTTGGCCGTCGAAGTTGATACAATCAACGCATTCAGCAACGGATATGGGTTGGCTGTCACATTGCCTGCCAACGAACTGGCCGCTGGATTTCCACGCTGGCGGAAGAGAAAGAAACTTCTATCTTCTCTGTCCCCACTGTATACGCTATTGATGATTTCAGCCGTTGATTCTGCATCAACATATTTCAGAGGATAAATCTTCGTCGCCCACTCCTGGCCGGGCATGGTTACATCTAACCGGTTGATTAATTCCTCCACGGCCGGCATATTCACAGCGGCAGTCGATACCAGGACTGCATTCAGTCTTTCATCATACGTAAGATTCGCTTCGCCCACAAGTCCGAAGCCTGGCCCACCCCATTCGAGTCGTTCGATGCGTCGGCGCAAGCGATTCTCAGGATTTCTGAAGCCAAGTCTCCCTCTGCTCTCGCCTTCAAACACATCTTGCATTGTTGCCACTACCTGTTCGGCATTTGCATATTTGAGGAAGAAAAGTTTAAACTCCTCTTGCGCCTCAGGTTGGTCGAGTTCATTGACGATTTTTTCAATTAGCGGAAAATTATTCGGGTCGGTCAAAACTATAATAACGTTGAGTCTTTCGTCGGAAACAAGGTTCACATCCCCAACGATACCAGTTTGTTCCGCCGTCATTCCTCTTTCTTTCATTTCCGTTCGTCTTTTCCACAGCATCATTGCCGAATCCTGCCTTTGCCAGCGTGACATCCTTCCAGAAGTCCCACCGCCATAAATCAAATCCTGCAATTCTTGAGCGACATCTTCGGCGAGGGCATACTTGAGATGAAAGAATTTGATTGACGGTTGGGTAAAATTGATGTCATCCAACTGTTTTACCAGGACTTCTATAATCACCATGTTTTCCTCTGAAGTCTTGACAATCAATGAGTTGGAATTTTCATCCGCGATAACTTGTAACCGTCCCTTTATTGTTTCCAGGGTGACGCCTCGACTTCTGACTTCCTCATACCCTTTGAGCAACTCGTCGGTGCTTATGCGGCCAACATCCTTGATACCACGGCCTATCTCACTTTCTATCTGAAAAACTTCAGTCAACGTTTGAGCAATCGACTTAGCATCGGCATTTCGGAGAGGTATAACTTTGACCTTCATTCCCGTTTCAAAGGGAGATTCATCAATTCTTTTGAGCATACCAGCGATTCGATAAATATTCGACGCTACATCAGTGATAATGAGCGCATTGCTATTCGAGTCCGCAAAGATATTGGCATCTTTGGAAAGCAATGGTCTGAGGATACTTACCAACTCAGAAGCAAATGTATTACGAAGAATTATCGGCTGTGTAACGATTTCATCAGAAGGTTGCAGTATTTTTTCATAATCAGCCACATTGGTCAATGCAGGTTTCACAGGTACGTTCATTCTTACAGCTTTTTCCATCGTCGTTATCAGGATGGTATTATTTCTCCGAATAGTTGCCAGGCCAAATTGAACGAGAACACTATTCATCTCTGCAAGCATTTTTTCAATGGTTATATCTTTTAAATTCGTCAACGAAAATTTTTTATCTTTTATATTCTCTTCGGCCGCTATAATGGTCAAATTTGTTTCTCTGTTCAGGAAATTTAATAATTCTTTCAAATCGAGCTCTACTGCATCCAGGGAAATACGAAGAGCCTTCCCATCTGCATCACGCTCTCTCACTTCCACTTTCTGGGCCTCTTGAGCTAAACTGATAGAAAATCCTCCGATAAACAGCATAATTTGAATACACATGACGAAACGAAAGATTGAACTGTTATGTCCCATATTCCACACCTCTTAAACATGAAACGTAAAACGTGAAACGTGAAAGACAAAATAATAACATTTATAATAGACTACCGAAAAGCTAATAAGTTTAGTGTATTTTTCAGCTTCACGCATCACGTTTCACGCATCACATATCACGTTTCACGAACGCCATTGCCGCGGCATCGCGATTATCTCCCGGATTTCCAAATCGAAAAAGTTATTCATGTGGGCGGGTTTTAGAACAACAGCAGTATCAGCGCCGCGTCCTGTGCCGCCTGCCGCGATGATTTCAGTATCGGTGGGAATAGCTCCAGCATCCGCAGCCATGATGGATACCTCCACAGCGACTTTCACACCTTCACAAAACCTTCTCAGCGTATGAGCGATAAGTTCCACAGGCGTAACACCGCCGAATTTGTTAGTTATCGACCTTCCGATGCCACTCAGGATATGCGAACACCTTACGATTTGAACTCCTTTTTGCTCAAGTTCCTTCTTTCTATTTTCATCAAGGTCGGTCTTGTCCTCACCGTGAAATCCTACGTGAGATGTAACTGCGACTAATTTCACGTCCGCACCCTTCAACGCTTCGCAAAATTTCAATGCGGTTTCCCCAGTGTTAGAAGCAACAACTACAGACTTAATCTTTAATTCCTCGCATCGTTTCCTGACGGCCGTGGCGACTATTTCAGTATGTTCTTTACCTGGTTTATCAAAATAAATTGTTTCCTTAATTTGCATTTTTCCCTCCTAATTTCAGACTTTCGAAGTCTCGAAGACTTCGTAAGTCTACAGTAGTATACCACACCAATACATAAAATTGAATAAATTTTTGCAAAAATTTGTTAACAGAAATTCCTCAGTGTTTCTTTTGAGCAAACTTTGGTAAAGAAAACCTTGAAATTTATGTGATATGTATGTTATAATTTTTTTAATTTGAACTTGTCGGCTCAAAAGGTAAGGAAAATGAACCAAACTTTTCTTTTAAAAAGAAAAGTTTGATCAAAAGAAACAAAAAGGAATGTTCTTTCAATGAAATTTAAACTATGTTTGAATACCAGCACAATACGACCGGTTAAGTCTATTGTGGAAAAGATTCAGATTGCCATAGAATCTGGATTCGAAGGTATAGAATTATGGCATGACGACTTAGCTGCCTATGAAAAACAAGTTGGTTCCCTGGATAATATTAAAAAGCTCCTTAATGACAACAATTTGGAAGTGGTAACGACCATCGCCCTTCATGGATGGGTTTCTTCCACAGGAAACGAATATGAAAGAGCTTTGGACGACGCCCGAACTAAAATGCAACAAGCGGCGGCTATTGGTGCAAAGCATATTATTGCCAGTCCGCCAAGGGAAGTTGTTTCTGATATGGATGAGGTTGCGAGACGATACAGAAATCTGTTGGAATTGGGGAGAGTGTTTGGCGTTAAACCGGCTATGGAGTTCCTTGGCTTCGTAGAAGGTATCAATCAAATCAATGATGCGTGGGAGATAGTCACGAAAGCCGACCATCCCGACGGCACCATTGTGCTAGACTCATTCCACATCTATCGCGGCGGCTCAGATATAAATGATATGAAACAGATACCAGGGGATAAAATAGCGATATTTCACATCAACGACGCTCCCAGAACGCCGGCGCGTGAAAAACAAACTGATGCTGATAGAGTATACCCTGGCGATGGAATTCTGCCGCTTTCTGAGATGGTGCAAATCCTGCGCGAGGTGGGATATAGTGGCCATATTTCTCTTGAACTGTTCAATCCCAAATATTGGGAACAAAATCCGAAGAAAGTTGTCCGTGAAGGATTAGATAAGATGAAGGCTATTTTGAAATGAAACCTCTTGAAGATAGAAAACGAAAGAAAATAACTCATATAGAGAGCCAAAATGGATACTAATGTTTTATACTACGGCGATAATTTAGATATTCTTCGTAACTATATTGCAGATGAAAGCATCGATCTAATTTATATCGACCCGCCTTTCAATAGCAATCAAGCATATAATGTTATCTTCTCTGAAAATAATGCTTCATCATCACCCCGTTACTCCTTTGCCCGAGAAGACCCCGTCTTTCAGACGCGGGGAATAACGGGGTCACAAGCGCAAATCCGAGCGTTTGAAGATACATGGCATTGGACCGAGCAAACAGAGCAAACGTATTCAGAGATGATTGAAAAAGCGCCGCCTAAAGTGGTCGAATGTATCAAGAGCTTCCGAAATTTTCTGGGTGAAATGGATATGATGGCTTATCTGACTATGATGACAATTCGCTTGATTGAATTGCATCGAGTGCTAAAGCCAACAGGTAGTTTCTATTTGCATTGCGACTCAACGGCAAGCCATTATCTCAAGATGGTGCTTGACCAGATATTTAGGATACAAAATTTTCGTAGTGAAATCATTTGGAAGCGTGCTGTTAGTTCTGGCAGTAGTAAAACCATTGCTAAGAAATTCCCAACAAATCATGATTCGCTTCTTTACTATACCAAATCAGACACCTATCTTTTTCATCCTATTTTTTCTGGTTATTCGGAAGAATATTTGAGTAGATTTAAGTATCAAGATGAACGTGGCAGATACCGTTTAAATGCACTCAAAACCTATTCAAAAGAACGATACGAGCAACTGGAAAAAGAGGGAAGAATTGTTTATCCTGGCTCTAAAAATGCTGTTCCATCTTATAAACAGTACCTGGATGAAACTAAAGGTGTTCTACTGGATGATATTTGGACTGATATTCCACCAATAAATCCAATGGCAAAAGAACGTCTTGGCTATCCAACCCAAAAGCCCGAAGCACTACTTGAACGTATCATCAAAGCGTCATCCAATGAAGGTGATATTGTGCTTGATGCTTTTTGTGGGTGCGGAACAGCTATCGCTGTCGCCGAGCGTCTTAAACGTCGCTGGATAGGCATTGATATAACTCATATAGCCATTGCAGTAATCAAGAACCGCTTACAACATGCTTTTGGAGATAGCGTAAAATACAACGTTATTGGCGAACCACAAGATATAGCCAGCGCCAAAGCTTTGGCAGAACAAGACCGTTATCAATTCCAATGGTGGGCGCTTAGTGTGATCAAAGCTCGTCCAGTACAAGAAAAAAAGAAGGGTGCAGATGCGGGCGTAGATGGAATCATATATCTTCAAGATGTTAATCCTGATGTACCTCAAAAGCCTGTTACGCTCAAGATTATTGTTCAAGTTAAAAGCGGAAGAGTATCAGTCAAAGATATTCGCGATTTGTTGGGAGTTACCGAGAGGGAAAAAGCCATTATCGGCGTGCTCATAACTCTTGAGAATCCAACGCAACCAATGGTTGTCGAAGCTATCAAAGCTGGTTATTATGAGCGCTGGGGACAACAATATCCTAAAATCCAGATGCGTACTATCGAAGAACTGTTTCAAGGCAAAAAAATAGAGTCTCCGCAAACTCCGATAAATATAGGTTTTAAGAAAGCTGAGAAGGTTGAAAATTCCAAAGAAATGCAACAAGAATTAGACTTATAGTGAGGCATGTTTCAAATTTTCTCCAAAATTAGTTGACTGTACGTGAAACGTGAAGAGTGAAAAGTGAAACGTGAGAAGAGAAAAAATCACTCATCATGTATCACGTTTCACGCATCACGCATCACGTATCGAAATGACAACCCCCTACCCCCTTTTTCTGAAATATGCCTATAGTTATGAGGCGTTTATCTATCTGCCCGAATTCTGGCGAATTCGGCTACGGAGCACTATCAGGAGTAGCAAATAAAATGTCTATCCGTGTCATTCAAATTGGTGTGGGTGGCTTTGGCGAGTCATGGCGGCATACTCTGACGACAACGCCTGATGTAGAAGTTGTCGCATTGGTAGATATTAATGAAACGGCTTTATCAGAGGCAACGTTGTTTTTCAATATCCCCAAAGAACATTGTATTGCCAATCCAGAGGAACCTTGGGAGGAAATTGAAGCTGACATATTGCTTGACGCAACGCCACACTGCAATCGTTTACATCATGCGTTGCGAGCATTTCGTGGCGGAAAACATTTAATCGTCGTTAAGCCAATGAGCGATAAGTGGGACAGTGCCTTGATGATGGTGAAAGAAGCCGAAAAGTCCGGTTTAAAACTGGTCGTAGCGCAACAAATGCGTTTTCATCCTGTCATTCTGAAATTGCGCGAATTCGTTCAAAGCAATATTCTGGGAGAAATTGGTTATGTGAACTTAGATGCGCATTTTTCATCAGCGGGTATGGGCGGCAGTTATCCTCAACCGTATCCGTTGCTTGTGCAAGGCTCTATTCATCATTTCGATTTCTTGCGCTGGGTGCTTGGAGAAAACGCTGTTTCTGTATGGTGTGATACCTGGAATCCTCCGTGGATTACTGGCGAAGGTATGCGATGCGCTTATGTCACCTTCAAGATGGAAAGCGGATGCAGAGCTAATTACCGCGCTATCGCTACCGCTACCGGTCAAAGAAGCTGGCTTTGTGATTGGCGCATCGAAGGTACTAAGGGAATAGCGACAGTCAGTAATGACCAGATCTACTTGAATAATTCCAGAGTAGATTTAGCATGGGACGACGACAGTGACCTGAGTGATTTGAAATTGCCAGAGCTAAATAAATTTGTCTTTCAACATTTTCTTGCCTATATCAACAAAAACGAAGAGCCGGGTTTTTCCGGTAGGAATAACCTCAACAGTATGGAGATGGTATTTGGCGCTATTGAATCTTCGGAAACTGGGCGCAGGTATGATATGAGTAATTTGGTAATAGAAATTCCTCAGTGTTTCTTTTGATTAAACTTTTCTTTCTAAAAGAAAAGTTTGGTAAAAAATGCTTGACACAAACTGATGTTTTGTTGTATAATAATTACTAATCTTGTTTGCCAATGAAGGAATGAATCATGTCGATAATAGAAAAAACAATAGAACTTGTCGGCTCAAAAGGCAGAGAAAAGGTAACAGGACTATTTGACAGCGGCTCTACATATTCTTGTATTGACAAAGCACTTGCCCAAAAGTTGGAGTTACTAACTCCCTTACCACAGCCGCTTGAGTTTGAAACAGCTAAAAAAGACGATAAAATGGTAGTAAAAGAAGCGGTGAGACTTGATTTTCACCTCAATGGACACCGCTTTTCAGATGAGTTTTTTGTGCTTGAAAATCTCTCCGAAGAACTCATCATAGGTGTGATAACAATGCAGAAATGGCGTTTCAAACTCGACTTCGAGCACGACGAGGTCATTATCGACCCAAGAGTAACCAGACTGCGCATCTAAAAACAACAGCCTGAACGGATTTGTCATCTCATTCCTTGTAAAAACCCAAAATGATTTGCCTGGAGTACGTGAGGAAATTCTTATTTGGTAAAAAATACTTGACACAAACCGATGTTTTGTTGTATAATAATTACTAATCTTGTTTGCCAATGAAGGAATGAATCATGTCGATAATAGAAAAATCAATAGAACTTGTTGGCTCAAAAGGTAGGGAAAAGGTAACAGGATTATTTGACAGCGGCTCTACATATTCTTGTATTGACAAATCGCTTGCCCAGAAGTTAGAGTTACTAACTCCCTTACCACAACCGCTTGAGTTTGAAACAGCTAAAAAAGACGACAAAATGGTGGTACAGGAAGCGGTGAGACTTGATTTTTACCTCAATGGTTATCGCTTTTCAGATGAGTTTTTTGTGCTTGAAAATCTCTCCGAAGAACTTATCATAGGTGTGATAACAATGCAGAAGTGGAGATTCAAACTCGACTTTGAGCATGATGAGGTTATCATCGACCCAAGAGTAACCAGATTGCGCATCTAAAAACAACAGGTTACAGCCTGAATGGATTTGTCATCAAAATGATTTTCCTTGAGTAGGTGGGGAAATTCTTGAAACCGTTGCTTCAAAACTTTCGTTTAGTGTGGGGATGTTACTTGTTCAGTTGTAACGCCGTGAATCTATCATGTTCTTAGTATAACGTGTTAAAAAATATTCTAAAAAATAATTTGACATCCATATTGAATTATGTTATAATCTTTGAGTTGGCTTAATGACAAGGTATAGGAACAGTTTCTATATTTGCTTCGCTGTAATGGTTCACAAGATAATGAACAATTGGAAGGATGAAGGAAAAAAATTTAGCTTGACAATTTTCCCAAAATTGATTATAATTTTACTTATTTGTATTAGGTAGGGACATGTTGCAGTAAAAAATGGCGAAAAACGTTCTTTAGTTTTCCTTTTAACCGCAGAGATAACAGAGGAGGCGCTGAGAAAGCAGAGAGTTCTGCTTCTTTTCGCCAAAGTATAGAAAGCCTAAAGCGTTAAAAAAAGTCGTTTTTTTGCATTGCAAGATGTTTTTGACTAATACAATAATTTTACTTATTAAATGCAACTTTGGTTTTTTATCACAACAGAATTTTTGTAATTAGCATGTATGAAACTGCGTAATAGGCGTTTCCAGGCACCGATAATTCAAAGTTCGCGGTTTACCCGCTAATATTAATATGCCGTTTACTCCGCAGAATTTTCGGGTAAACATAAAAAACTATTGACAAAAATAATTAAATAGTGTATTATAAATTAATAAATTGTATCAGTTTAACCTATATACTCCTTTTTTAAGTATGCAGAAACTCAACTGAACATCAATATTGAGTAGTAGTTTTAAAACAACCGACCCAGGTTGTTGATTTTTATAAGTAATCTCGTAGGAGGAAAAAATGAAATCAAGAAGTATTGGAACAAGTTTAATTGTTACTTTAAGCATGGTTCTCTTTTTATGCTCAATCGCTAACGCTCAAGTTCTACCAACGCCTGCTGTAGAGCAGATAGAGAACCTTATATCGGCTAACCCTTACGTCACCAAAGAAGCCTATAAGCCTGCTGTGAAATACACCGTGAAGGCAAGCGCGCAGGCGCCTGATGACACCTTCCAGCGATTTGATTTGCTTATCGCTGATGTAGGTGGCTTTACTCTCCAAGTGATTTAGCGACTTTAGATAAAGGGTCCAAAAGCGGTATTTCACTATGGCTTGATGATGATGTTAGCACTCCTGGCGTCGATTCGAATGGTGTGTGGGATCCACCGGTTTACGACAAGGCCGATCCTAATAAGCAGATTGGCGGAGATAAAAACTTAGAGTTGATTCTCTTCGCTTGGGCCACTGTTATCCCCAACGAGCAGTGGTTAGCTAAACTTGGTTTGAAAGAGTACCTGAATATTACTGAGCAAAAAACCATTTATATCGTTTTCCGTCCTAGCTCCACAATAGAGCATGGGAACAGGTTCGAGGTAAAGGTTAATGCTATATACTTTCTAAAAGAAACTACCGGGTTAACGTTGCCTTGGGGATTAGCGCAACCGTTAGTCGCTGAACTCATGCCACCAACCTCGTCGGTAGTCAAAGCCCCTGAGATTATAAAAGAGTGGGTGGCCGACAACATTGAATTTAAAAGCAACGACGAAGCTGATGGTAGTAAACTGGATTCCACTGAACTGTGGTATAGACAGCAACCATGGAACAACGTCACAGGTGCCTACGGTGCATGGACCGATTGGAAGTATTTTGGTAAAGTCCCTGCTCCTACACCGGTGGCAGAGCAAACGGGAAAATTCAGCTTTGATGGTGGTGAATTTAAAAATGCCCCTAACGGAAAATTTCAGTTCTACACCATCGCTCAAGACAGGGCTGGTAACAGAACAGCAGCTCCTCCAGTTGAGGCACCAACCAAGTGGACAACCTTTGATAATCAATCGCCTATAGTGTTGAAAGGTAATGCGACCGATACGAAGGTAACGGGCAGCCAACAACACAATTTGGTGATTCAGTTCACAGACCAACTGGAGTTGGATGCAGCTACTGTGCCAATAGTCGAAGTAAAACTTCCTGGCGACCCAACCTCAGTTCCACCAGTACCGTCACGTACATTCTCCTCTGTTGCAGTGGACCCTAAATTGAAAATCACCCAAACATTGTACGATGCTGTAGCAAAGGTATGGAAGGGAACATGGACATACTTTAAGGATCCAAACGGGGGCGAGGAAGGCGACGCTGTAATTTCTACCTCCGGCGCTAAGGATAAGACAATCGGTAATGAAATGCCCAAAACCGATGTAGGTACGTTCCGAATAGATAGCAGAGGCGCCTGGATTAAAAAGTTTGAATTGTGGGTTGATAAGGATGGAAATGGTACTTTTAGTCAAGGTGATACCATCCATCTAATCTTTTCTGAGTTGATAGACCATGCTACGGTACCTGTTGGCACTTTAAATAATACACTCTTGTTATTCCAACCGGGCGAGGTGTGGGATAGAAATAATCCCGATGCTGGCGCTACGGGCTCTTGGGGAACAAGTCCAATTCTCGATTGGAATGAAACTGAAAATGTCACCCTTATCATCACTTTAGGGGTAAATCCTAAAATGGACGAATCAATACTAAAAGCCCCTAATACTGTGAGAGTGAGAGCTGCTACGTCAGTGAAAGATTTGAGTGGAAATGAAGCAGAACCAAGAGGCGAGGACGTACAAGCATACGCTGACATTCTCGTTGACATTATTGACAGCAAAGGGCCAAAATTGGTCAGTATTAAACATACCGATAGCATAAATAAGCCCGCAGAAGGACCTGAAGAGGCCGACGGGTTTATTTCGGCTGGGGATGTTTTAGAATTCACCTTTAGCGAGCCCATGGACGCCACCACTATTACGGCTACTACCGTAAATAATGTGCTTAAGACGAATACTGGCGGTACTTATGGTACTCCGGCTGATGCAAAGCCTCTAAAGGTGGAATGGACAGCAGATAATAAAACGTGTAAGGTGACTTTAGGTTCTACCTTTACCGTTATAAGCACGGATTATGTTAATCCTACAGACGCTGTAACGGACGACGCTGTAGCGAAGAATAAGGATGTTACTCCTGGAAATGGTATTCAGATTCTTGATAAAATACCACCAATGCTTGAAGATGCTCTCGCACGCGATAAGGATGGGAAAATCATCGAACCTCGCCAAACTGTTATCCTTCCCATCAATAGCGCTAATGGAGAGTGGGTGGATACCAATGGCGACAACAGATACTTGAGCACAGACGACCTCATCTACATTGACTTCAAAGAGCCAATGCAACCTCTTGCGGGTGTAAAAGCGTCAGATTACTTTAGCCTTTCCGGTGGTACTTGGGGTGACCCAATAAAGGGTGAATCAATAATTACTAGTTTAGGCGATACTGATGATGACGACAAGGATGGTTACTCCACAAATAGCCGTTACGTAATACAAGCTGGCGGAGGAATCAACATTCCAAGCGGTACAAAAATAACCCCAAAGAATACAGTGAAAGATCTTGCTGGCAACGCTTACACTGGCGCAGGTGATGCGGGCAAAGGTGATCTTCTTTTCCAAGATGACCTCAAGCCTTTCATTACAAATCTTCCCATCAGATACAATGATGTAGATGGCAGCGCCGGCCTGGCTGGAGGAGGAAAAGGCCTTGCAGCGGCAAGCAAAGGAGATTATGTATACATCACTTTTGTAGAGCCGATGAAGCAAGATACCATCACTGATGCTAATCTTGATAAGGCTTTAGTTTTGAGTGGAAACGGGAAGTGGGGGACAGGTGCAAAAGCAGAGTGGAATCTTGCAACTCCTCCTGGAATTCCTCAGAAACCAAACATGCTCAAGATTACGCTCGGGGATGCGCCTGTCATTGACATCGGTACCGCTACTGTTACCCCTGCGACTACGGTAACTGACCTTGCCGGAAATGGTTACGAGCAAGATCCAGTTAAAGACCCAAAGGCAGGTCCAATAGACCTTCCTGCGGATAATGTGATACCGTATCTTGCTAATTTTATAAACTGGGGTGATCGAAATAGTAATGGTTTAGTAGATGCAACTTCTCCGAAAGGTGATTATCTCTGGTTCAATTTTAGCGAGGCGATAAATCAAGCCACCATTACCCAGGATACTATAGACGCTGCTTTAGGAACAAATCCTGGTGATTTCGGTACAATCGCTTATCACTTATACGTGATGTGGTTGGACGCATACACCTTGCAAGTAACCCTTGGGTATGATGAAAAATTGGATGTGAATTCGGTGTTCACTGCTCAAGCTTCTGTTAAGGACGTGGCAGGCTTAAAGGCAGACGGCAGCGTTCCACAGGTAATCGCTTTCTGCGCTACGTCATTCACATGGTTTAGTGACGCAAATGGTGGTGGCGACATCGACACAGGTGATATTTTAGAGATTAAGTTCTCAAGGTCTGTAGATAGAGCGACAATCAGCCAGGGAACACTCGACGGTGATATTCCAATACTAACAGGCGGTAGCACGTGGGGTTCTTCGCCAGGCCTTAACTGGTTTAATGATACAACTCTACGAATCACTCTCGGTTCAGGTGAAAATCTTACCGATGATATTCGGATAAATCCCGCTACTACTGTGAAGGATATCTTTGGTAATCCAGATAAAACTAGTGTACCCTTGCAAAACGCATTAGCGCTTCAAGATAACCGCGGTCCAAAATTGACATTGACACTTCCAGCTACAAAAGGTGAGGATGATTCCAAAATCGATGTCAAGTATACGTTGGGTGAGGCGTGCACCACTGTTAAATTAACGTTTAAAAACCAAACGGAACCTGGTAAACCGGATGTCACGACGACTGCATTGCCTGGTAACAAAGGGGAAAACTCAACAACTATAAGCTTGGACTTGATTAAAGGCCATGTTTATAATGTTATTTTGGATGCTACTGACCCATACGGTAACGCTGGCGCCGGTGTGACAAGCACCGACTGGACGTACGGTCTGCCTTACTTCGGTGTAGGGTTAGCAGTTGCTGGACCTAAAGTGCAGAACGAGCCATTCGATATTATTGTGAAGGCGCTCAAGGCTGATGGTACAGTTGATGTCAGCGTTAATACGGCGTTCCAGCTTAGCGCTAACAAGTTAGGCGTGACCTTCCCATCGGGTGATAACCAACTAATCGAACATGGACAAGCAACAGTCCCTGTGGTTGTCTCAGAGGTATATACGTCTGCTGATGGACTTAAGATAACAGCCTATGAAGTAAATCCTATTCCTGGTCAAGAGGCTATCCGTTCCGGTACCTCTGAAGTCATTGTTGTGAATCCAGCAACAATCGACGCTCCGCACAATGTGACTGCATGGGATAGAGATGATGACCAAGGCGGAGTTGCTGTAGTACGATGGGATAAGTCAAACAATGACCCATTTGCAGGAATCGGCAGAGCTGTTCCTGGCGTTGATGGATATCCAGTTATGGTGGAAACAAGGGGCAGTTACGCAGGAAGCACCGTTATCACCTATACTATTACCATGACAGAAGCAGGTAATGTGGGAATAGCGGCATATCGTTGGACAAGCAGTGGCAACGCTGATGGTTCAGGTACCAAAATAACCAGCACCGGATTTTTGCCGATAGGCTCGTTAGGCGTTGAGATTGCTTTCTCCGCTGGTACTCTCGCTGGTACAGAGACATGGACAATCCGTTGCACACCTAAATATACAGGCGGTAATCCTGTGACCGAGTATCGCGTTCTGCGGGGTGATGATGTAAATGGTGACAAAACTCCTGACCACTATCACTTCATTGCTTCTCAAGAACCGGATGCTGATGCTATTCCGACGACCGATGTGGATACCTATGCTCAAGATGGTCCAGGGGACAAGGATTACGGCATGTATTATGTCGTAGCATATTCAGGCACAGGTGTGTCGAGCGTTGAAAACGTGCCAGGTGTCGAAGGTCCACGGATATTCCATGATTTAGATGCTCCCGATGCAAAAGTGGGTGACATTTTTGATCTTTCAATATCACCTGCTGGTGCCCCAATCAACTCTGCAATGGCTGGTCCTGCGGTGGTAAAATCTGTGGATAACATTCCTCCAGATGCAGTGACAGACCTGGTTGTAGAAGTGAGTGGAGATGCATTATCTTTCACCTGGAGTGCAGTGACGACAGGTGGCGGTACACCTGAAATTGTCCCCGTCACTTACAATATCTACCGCGTTGCTAATGAAGCCTACTTCACGCCTAATACTTCAAATTTGCTTGCAGATAGAATATCCGGTTCTCAAGATATCGTTACCTTCGTAGATGCTGGTGATGTAGGCCACAACGTGGTGGGAGATGTGAATAACAACTACTTCTACGTTGTGAAAGCTGTAGATGGCGGCGGTAATATGTCTGGAATCTCCAATAGAGTCGGGGAGTACGATGTTGATCTGAAATCTACTCCCACAACAGATTGGAATCTGGTGGCAGGACCTGTAGGCGGCGAAGGCATCACTAAAGCCTCTGAATTACAGAGTGCTATTCTCAATAGCAATGCTGTAGCCTATTGGGTTGCTGCTTCACAGGGTTATGTCCAGTATGTGCCTGGTATTGAACCGACTAACTTCCCCGTGACACGTGGACATTCCTACTATGTGAATGTCACCGCAAATACGATCTGGTCGATTGCTGGGTCGTTGACAACGCCAGTCTTTGAACTGATTACGACGGGAAGCACGGATTGGAATACAATCACTGTACCTCTGGACAAAGTCCTTATAACCAAAGCCTCAGAGTTACAGGCTGACATTCCCAATAGCAATGCTGTTGCATACTGGGATGCAGCCTCACAGGGCTATGTCCAGTATGTGCCCGGTATTGAACCAACCAACTTCCCCGTAAGAACCGGTCGCGCGTATTATGTCAATGTGACCGCAAACGTTGTCTGGCCAGAATCAAGTCAAGCATCGCCTGCTAAGGAGTTGTTGAGCAAGCGCCAGTTGAGCAACCAGACTTTTGGAACATCACCGCATATAGTCTACGGTGTGGTCGAAACGTCTAAAGGCACTATCCCGAAAGCCTCAGAGCTTACGATAACAGCGTTTATTAAGGATAGGCCGTCTGATATTTTGACCCATGATCTTCCGCAAAATCCAGGCACTCCAGTCAAACTCGACTACCAAGAAGCGACTGGAATATGGCTTGTTCAGGTTGCTGGCTTTGGAAAATGGTCTCAAGGAGAAACGCTCAGAATAGATTTCCACGATAAGAGCAGCGGCCAATCGGGCTATCATGAGATTATTCTCAGCGATGACCCTGTTCAAAACCTCTCAGGTAAGGTGTTGAGACTATCTGCGCCTGTGCCTGAACAATCTGCGTTGTTGCAGAATTATCCCAACCCATTCAACCCAGAGACCTGGATACCATATAAGCTCGCACATAGCAGCGATGTGACCGTGAAAATCTACAATATTCAAGGTCAATTGGTCAGAACTCTGAATCTAGGTCATCGGGATGCTGGTTTCTATGTTGACAAAGAAAGTGCTGCTTACTGGGATGGCAGAAACGATACAGGTGAACAAGTCGCCAGTGGTGTTTACTTCTACCAAATCAAGGCAGGTACTTTCAATGCCACCAAGAGGTTAGTCATTCTGAAGTAACCGTTTGCTCTTTTGGAGTGCATCAGTCTCTGCTGATGCACTCCAGATGGCAAAAGCCAACTTAGAAAGTTGGGCTACAAGGTTATCTAAGAGGTTAGTCATTCTTAAGTACCTACAAATCTGAAGGATGGGGCTTTCCTAAGCTCCGTCCTTCACTTCTCTTGGAGTGAACAAATGTTCAAATTGTTTTCAAGCCTCTTAATCGCCTTGATGTTCGTACTTTTACCACAAGCGTTTGCAGGTGGAACGCCCCATATCGTGCTTGGAACAGTCCGCACATCAACTGGCAACGTTCCTACGGCTGCTAATCTCACCATAACGGCTTACATTACTGCTAAACCAGATGACATAATGAAATATCCACCAAGTGACCTTACAAAAATCGCATACTATGAATCGACTGCCCAGTGGGTGGTTGAAGTCTCTGGTTTTGCAGGGGCCTGGACTGCTGGTGAGATTTTGCATGTGGATTTCCATGATGCAGATAGCGGTGAGTCAAATTCAGTTGAAGTAGTTCTTAATAATGAGCCAAGGCAAGATGCAGGTGATACTGCATTGCCTGTGGAGCTCTCCGACTTTGGCATTATCTGGAATTCATTTGGTAGCGTCAAGATTTTCTGGGAAGCAGAAAGCCAACAACAGAATTTGGGCTGGAATCTTTATCGCTCCGAGACCAAGAGTGGAGAATTTGTAAAGATTAACGGGAAAGTGATTAAAGGCGCAGGCACAACTGCTGTGCCAATGGAGTATTCTTTCGTTGACAAAGATGTGAAAAAAGGGAAATCTTACTTTTACTATTTGGAAGATATCTCTTTTAATGGCGCCAAACACCGTACAGATTCAATCAAGATAGTTCTTGCAAATAAAGCTATTTCTTGGGGTGCTATTAAGCATTTAGCTTTGCGTTAAACTTTTTATAACGTGAACAAAAACATTTGACGAGAGTACAAAAACCAAATTTTTCTGCTTTTTATTTTTGTTTAGTCAAATTGCTTTGGAGGAGCACAAATGTACAAAAAATTGCTATTCTCAAGTCTTTTAATCGCCTTGATGTTCGTACTTTTATCGCAAGCGTTTGCAGTTGGAACGCTCCATATCGTGCTTGGAACAGTCCGCACATCAACTGACAACGTTCCTACGGCTGCTAATCTCATCATAACAGCCTATATTATTGCTAGACCAACTGAGATAATGACATATCCACCAAATGATCCTACGAAGATTGCATACTATGAAGCTACTGCCCAGTGGACGATTCAAGTCGCTGGTTTTTCGGCCTGGACAGCGGGCGAGAAATTGCATATAGACTTTCAGGACGCCGGCAGCGGCGAGGCAGGCTCTAAGGAAGTTATTTTAAATAATGACCCTTTCCAAGATGTAGGTCAGGTGACTTTGAGTCGTGTCATAAGCAAGTTTGCCTTTGGCACAATCTCTTCTCCTCAGACCGCAGGCGCTGCCTTTGAGATAACGATAACCGCGCAGGATGCCAATAATAATACTGTAACCAACTTTACAGGCACAGTTACTCTTACCGATACTACTGGCACGATTACTCCCACGACCAGTGGCGCCTTTGTCGCTGGCGTATGGACAGGCAATGTAACCATCACCAAAGCGCAAGCTGGTGTTGTTATCCACGCCACTGATGGAGCCACTCCTGAGCACACAGGTAACAGTAACAGCTTTGATGTCACTTCTGGTGTTCTTGCCAAGTTTGCCTTTGGCACAATCGCCTCTCCTCGGTCTGCGGGTGTTGCTTTTCCAATCACGATAACAGCGCAGGATGCCAATGGCAATACTGTAACCAGCTTTGTTGATACAGTCATTCTTACTGACACGACTGGCACGATTACTCCCACGACCAGCGGTGCCTTTGTAGCTGGCGTCTGGACAGGCAATGTAACCATCACCAAAGCGCAAACCAATGTTACCATCACTGCCACTCATGACAGTGTGACTGGCACTTCTAACAGCATTGATGTCACTGCTGGCGTTCTTGCCAAGTTTGCCTTTGGCACAATCGCCTCTCCTCGGTCTGCAGGTGTTGCTTTTCCAATCACGATAACCGCGCAGGATGCCAATGGCAATACTGTAACCAGTTTTACTGGCACCGTTACTCTTACTGACACGACTGGCACAATTACTCCCACGACCAGCGGCGCCTTTGTAGCTGGCGTCTGGACAGGCAATGTAACCATCACCAAAGCTGCAAGCAACGTTTCCATCACTGCCACTCATGACAGTGTGACTGGCACTTCTAACAGCTTTGATGTCACTTCTGGCGCACTTGCCAGGTTTGCCTTTGGCACAATCGCTTCTCCTCAGTCTGTAGGTGTTGCTTTTCCAATCACGATAACCGCGAAGGATGCAAGTAATAATACTGTAACCAGTTTTACTGGCACCGTTACTCTTACTGACACCACTGGCACAATTACTCCCACAACCAGTGGCAGCTTTGTAGCTGGCGTATGGACAGGCAATGTCACCATTACCAAAGCGCAAACTAATGTTTCCATCACTGCCACTCATGACAGTGTAACTGGTAATTCTAACAATTTCGATGTCAAGTTTCAGGTTGACCACTTCGCCTTTGATACTATCGGTAATCAGATTGCAGGCGTTGCTTTTGAAATTACAATAACAGCGAAGAGCGCCGATAATAACACCGTAACCAACTTTATTGGTACGGTAGCGCTCACTGATACCACCGGCACAATTACTCCCACGACCAGTGGCGCCTTTGTAGCTGGTGTCTGGACAGGCAATGTTACTATCACCAAAGCGCAAAGCAACGCTTCTATCACTGCCACTTATGACTCTGTCAGTGGTATTTCTAACAACTTCAACATCGAGGTTCAGTCGGTTACAGACCTTAGAGTAGAGATTAACGGCGATTATCTTGACCTCAGTTGGAGTGTTATCACCTCGATGACCTATGATGTCTATCGAGATACCATCGCTTACTTTGAGCCGGATACAGTCAATAAGACCAATCGGATTGCATCTGGTATCTCTGGTTCACAGCCAACCGTCACCTTTACTGACGACAATATTGGAGATGCAGACGTGGTAGGAGATGTGAATAACAACTACTTCTACGTCGTGATAGCTGTGGACAGTGGCGGTAATATGTCTGGAATCTCTAATAGAGTCGGAGAGTACGATGTGGCTCTGAAATCTACTCCCACAACCGATTGGAATCTTGTGGCAGGTCCTGTAGGCGGCGAAGAAATCACTAAAGCCTCTCAGTTACTGGCTGACATTCCAAAGGCCAATGCTGTTGCCTACTGGGATGCGGCGCTGCAGGGATATGTCCAGTATGTGCCCGTTGTTCGTGACTTCTCTGTGACACGCGGATATCCCTACTATGTGAATGTCACCGAAGATGCAATCTGGACGATTGCTGGGTCGTTGACAACGCCAATCTTTAATCTGATTACGACGGAAAGCACGGATTGGAATACAATCACCGTACCTTTAGACAAAGTTGACATAACCAAAGCGTCAGAGTTACAGGCTGACATTCCAAGCTGCAATGCTGTTGCATACTGGGATGCGGCGCTGCAGGGTTATGTCCAGTATGTGCCTGTTGTTCGCGACTTCTCCGTAAGGGTTGGTCGCGCGTATTATGTCAATGTGACCGCAAACGGTACATGGCCAGAATCAAGTCAAGCATCGCCTGCCAATGAACTGTTGAGCAACCGTGGACAGTTGAGCAACCAGATTTTTGGAACATCACCGCATATAGTCTACGGTGTGGTAGAAACGTCTAAGGGCACTATCCCGAAAGCCTCAGAGCTTATGATAACAGCGTTTATTAAGGATAGACCGTCTGATGTTTTGACCCATGATATTCCTCAAAATCCAGGCGCTCCAGTCAAAATCGACTACCAAGAAGCGAATGGAATATGGCTTATTCAGATTGCTGGTTTTGAAGGAAAGTGGTCGCCAGGAGAAACACTCAGAATAGATTTCCACGATAAGAGCAGCGGTCAATCGGGCTATCATGAGATTATTCTCAGCGATGACCCTGTTCAAAACCTCTCAGGTAAGGTGTTGAAACTATCTGTACCTGTGCCTGAGCAATCTGCGTTATTGCAGAATTACCCCAACCCATTCAACCCAGAGACCTGGATACCATATAATCTCGCACATAGCAGCGATGTGACCGTGAAAATCTACAATATTCAAGGTCAATTGGTCAGAACTCTGAATTTAGGTCATAGGGAAGCTGGTTTCTATGTTGACAAAGAAAGCGCAGCTTACTGGGATGGCAGAAACGATACTGGTGAACAAGTCGCCAGTGGTGTTTACTTCTACCAAATCAAAGCTGGTACTTTCAATGCCACCAAGAGGTTAGTCATTCTGAAGTAACCGTTTGCTCTTTTGGAGTGCGCCAGTCTCTGCTGATGCATGTTGTGCAGAAGCAAAGTCTTCTGGATAGAATCGGGAGGGTGAGGCTCCCGCCGAACCATTTGGCTCGGCGGAGCCTCGCCCTCCCATAAAATCTATCAGAACTTATTTAACAGTGCAGTAGTAGTGCATTGTTAAATAAATTATGATAATTTTGGATAGAATCGGGAGGGTGAGGCTCCCGCCGAACCCTTTGGCTCAGCAGGAGCTTCGCCTCCCATAAAATCTATCAAAACTTAATTATAACAGTGTAGTGCACTGTGAAATAAATTATGACATGTTAATGGTAACTGGTGACAATTTTCAATTGTCAATTGACAATTGAAAATTGAAACATACCATTCGACACTTGGAAAGCGAAAGCAACCTATCAAAACATATTTTACAGTGCAGTAGTGCCGCAAAATGGCATTTTTTATTTTGTTTAGTCAAATTGCTTTGGAGGGAGCAAAAATGTACAAAAAATTGCTATTCTCAAGTCTTTTAATCGCCTTGATGTTCGTACTTTTATCGCAAGCGTTTGCAGGTGGGTCGTCCCATCTCGTGCTTGGAACAGTCCGCACATCAACTGCCAAAGTTCCTACGGCTGCTAATCTCACCATAACAGCCTATATTACTGCTAGACCAGGTGATATAATGACATATCCACCGAATAATCCTACGAAGATTGCATACGATGAACCGACTGCTCTTTGGATGATTGAAGTCTCTGGTTTTGTAGGCGCCTGGGTAGCTGGCGAGACACTGCATATAGATTTTCAAGACTGTGGCAACGGCGAGGCAGGCTCTAAGAAAGTTACTTTAAATTATGACCCTTCCCAAAATGTAGGTCAGGTAACTTTGAGTCCTATTCCACCAGTAGAAATCACGAATTTTGAGCCACCCGATGGTTCAATTCTGGATATTGAACCACAAACTGTTACAATTACATTTAGCGAAGCAATGAATACAACATCCGTTCTTCAAAATTCGATGTTTACACGAAAAAATGTTACGGATGATGTAACAGAAATGGAAGCTAGTATCTGCACATTTCTGTGGTGGTTTGGCTTTACTGACCCTGCAAGTGTTGCAAAATACAAAGAATATGGGTGTAGTGAGCCATTTGGTATAGTTACTCCGAATACGGTTGATGTCACTTTTAGTGGTGAAGGTGGAAGTAGTGTCCTTGAGATTACGCTAAAAGATTTGACGGTTGGACAGCCGATAAAACCTATTGGGCCTAAGGAATATCGTATCAGCATCACGGTTAACGAGGCCAAGGGTTTATGTGGAAATCCGCTCGATATTAAGGGACATGTCGATTACACATACTATTTGTATGAAACAGCATCTGTAACAAACCCCACGGTGGAAAATAAGATTACATTGCTAAATGGCAAGGTTGAGCTAACAATTCCCGCGGGTGCTTTTGATAAAGCTACAAATGTGACGGTGCGTTTCCTTCTTCCATCAGATCCAGCTCTCCCAAAGTTTGTATCCCTGACAGGAAAAACCCTTACTCTACAGGGAGAAACTCAACCAGCATTTGTAATCGAATTAGACCCACCAGTAAAGACACCCTTCGCACATCCTGTTACAGTGAAGCTAACCTATACTGAACCTGGCTCTTTGGAAGATTCGATTAGATTGTATCGAATCTCTGAAGCTGGAGACGCCTGGGAATTTATTCCCTCAACAGGAGAGCGTGTGGATAAAGTAAATAATTATCAGTATAGTCAAGTAGATACGTTCTCGACTCTTTGCCTGTTTTACAGCTATCCCTATGGAGACTTAAGTGGTAACGGTTTTTTAACTATCTTAGACGCTACTAATGTTCTTAAGCTTTCTGCTACGTTACCCATAGCTGGACCATTTGCTAATGAAGATCCCAATTTTGTAATGGCGACAGCAAACGTTTCCGGAGGCGACCCCGTCCTGAACATTCTGGACGCGACACTTATTCTTAGAAAATCTGCGGGAATAGATGAAAAATTTCCCGTCGAGCAAACTCAAGCAGCCCCCGGACTGATGGCTATATTTCAATCGCCTGGGATTCGTACAGCATACCTGAATGGTAACAGTCTTGACAATAAAGGGGTATCTGTATTCTTGGATGATACTACTGGTGTATTTGGAGCCGATATCGAGCTGGCGTATGATTCAGCACTTTTAAAAGTTTCTGGTGTTTCTAAAACACAGCTTACCTCTGAGAGCGCGATGGTGTATGATGATAGAAAAACCGGGAAACTTCGGATACTCTTCGCCAATGCGCTTCCGTTAAATGATTCAGGTAAGTTGTTGGCTATTCAGTTTGAGCTGATGCCTGGGGCAGATACGTCCTGTCTCAATTCTGTCAAATTGACAAAATTTGAGGCGAATGCTGGTTTAATCAAAACAAGAATAGAACCGCCTGTTCCTCACAAGCTGATGCTTCTACAGAATTATCCGAATCCATTCAACCCCGAGACTTGGATTCCATATAGATTGCCCCAAGAATCGGATGTAGAGATTGGAATCTACAATGTGAGTGGACAGCTTATTCGGAAGTTGTATATTGGGAAACAGACCCCTGGGAGTTACATCACAAAGGATAAGGCTGCCTATTGGGATGGAACAAATGACAATGGAGAAAAAGCCGCAAGCGGAATTTACTTCTATAAGCTCAGGGATGGTAAAGAAAGTATTGTTAAGAAGATGGTTATCCTAAAATGAGGTATTATATTGTGTAGTTAAATATTCCTCATACCTTGTTACGTTTGTAGTGACGACTTAAGTCGTTGAAAAAGCGATTGAAATTGCCACTACAAATCCGTCAATTCAAATGTAAGAATTCATTCTGTGTAGGTTGGTCGTTCTATCTTGTTTTGGGCTGAATAAGGATGTCCATCCTATGCGGAAGTTCTCAAGACTAATTATTTAGGAGGATAAAATGAGGTACGGTTTAAGGTTAATACTGTGGATGTTTTTAGGGCTGTTTGCAGTTGGTACGTTAGGTTTGGGAATTTCTTCAACACAAGCGCAAAATATTATTGTATTACTTCCTGAAAAAACAGTCTCACCTGGCATCGGTACCACTGTTGACATACCTGTATCTATCGACAAGTTTACTGACGAGCAATTAATTGATGGTATAAATGTCACAATAGAATACGACTCCTCAGTTGTTGATATTGCCGATCCAATCAACAATGTGAGGTTCGGTACCTTATTAGCAGGTAAAAATTGGAGTTTTCTGCAACGTGTAGTGGTAATTCCCACATCTCCAACACTTCCTAATGGGAAACGATACAGAGTTGATATGTATGACCCCTCTTTTGGAGGGAGTCCATTGAAAGTCTCAGCGCCACTACCAGCAGACTTTATTGTGGTTACTTTTACCATTCAGAGTGATAACCCCGAAAAGAAGACAGATTTAATCTTTATAGATAAATCTGGTACCGCAGTGGTATCCGCTGCTTTGGGGAAAGACTATCCTGTTGATATATCTGATAAAGGTGACATCGCCCTCCCTGTGAAACTTTCTGCCCTTGGCGCTATCTGGCATCCAAATGGTACCAAAATATTCTGGGAAGCTGAAAGCCAGCAGGGGAATTTAGGTTGGAACATCTATCGGTCTGAGGCCAAAGATGGAAAATTCGTAAAAATCAACGGAGAATTGATTAGAGGCGCAGGCACAACGTCCAACCCAATGAAGTATTCTTTCATTGACAAGGACGCAGAAAAAGGGAAAGTTTACTACTACTATTTGGAAGACATCTCTTTCAATGGTGAAAAACACCGCACAGACCTTATCAAGTCAATTCCCATCAATAAAATCATTTCTTGGGGGGATATTAAGCGTTCAGCGTTGCGTTAAAAGTTTTGGACAATTGTAAGTTCTAAAGAGTTGTCAAAAATTGAGGAGTATTGCTAAATAACAGTTTTCGACATTTCAACAGAGAAATCGAGTTTCTCCGAGAAACTCGGTTTCTTTTACACGAATGAAATTGTCGAAGCAAAAGCTGATACTCCTCATTTTTTTGTTCAGTTATAGAAACCGAGTTTTTGGGAAAAACTCGGTTATATGGTTTCTGTACCGAAAAAAATGATAAAAACCAATAAACTGATAATTTTAGAATGCCTCGCAATCTGGTTGATGACTATCATACCTCCTTTAGTATCCTTAGCGGCTGTTGCTCCTGTTGTATCTAATGTGCAAGTTCAGCAACAACATGGAGGAGCAAAAGTAACAATTTCCTACGATGTAGTTGACGCTGATAGCACTCTTTTGACTATTATGGTATTAGTCTCAAGTGATGGAGGTAACACTTTTACTACTCCTGCTCAGACATGTACTGGAGATGTCGGTTGGGGTGTGGCGCCGGGTGGAGGGAAGCAAATAATCTGGGATGCGATGGCAGACATGCCAAACGTTTTGGGAGAAAACTATCAGGCAGTGGTATTTGCCAGTGATGGTATTTTGGGCGAAGATGGCGCGGAGATGTTGTTGATTCCTGCTGGTGGGTTTCCTATGGGGAATCCACCGGGTGTAGGTAATCTCAAAGAGCAACCGCGGCATATTGTGTTTCTTGATGCGTTCTATATCGATAAATACGAAGTGACAAATGCACAGTATAATAAATTTTGGCTGGCAGATGGTGGAGATAGTAGCTCTCATCGACCTATAAATTATAGAACATCTTATTATATGGTCGGATGGCCGGATATAGTAAAAACAAAACCGGATAACCCTGTTGTGGGGATTACGTGGTTTGATGCCCAGGCTTATGCTGAGTGGGCAGGGAAACATCTGCCCACAGAAGCGGAGTGGGAAAAAACTGCGCGTGGGACAGATGCTCGAATTTGGCCGTGGGGAAATCAGTTTAATCTAAATATTGGTGGCGTGACAGTTCATGCGAATACGTGGAACGGCGGTGATGGTTACGATAACAAACCATCGCCTGTTACCAAATACCCAACAGGAATGAGCCCTTTCGGGGTTTTTAATATGGCTGGCAATGTTTGGGAATGGTGCGCCGATTGGTTTGAACAGAATTTTTATTACAATAGTCCAAAGGAAAATCCAACTGGTCCTGAAACAGGAACCAGTCGCGCAATACGAGGCGGTTCGTGGTATAATAGTGAAGGACTGGCGCGATGTGCTTTTCGTATGGGTAACCCTCCGGATGAGAAGTGGTACAGTCTTGGATTTCGATGTGTGCAAGATTTTGACCTCACACGCGCAGACGAAGGCTACGCGAAGAGCAATCTATTTGCGTTAGATACAAGGAAATTTCCATCTTGGGATGTCAACCGTGATGGAGTTGTGGATATTCAAGATATAGCAGTAGTCAGTAAAAACTTTGGAAAATCCGGAGTAGAAATAATTGGAGATGTCAACGCGGATGGTACTGTCGACATCAGCGATTTAGTTATAGTTGGACACCACTTGGGTGAATTTATTCCCAGTTTGTCTGGTATTAATGACTTTTAGTTTGTCGGAATAGAAGCTATTTTGGAATTATGAACCATCCCCATTAAATGAGGCTATATCTATTGTCTGAACATTACTCGCAATAAGCATTGAAACTATGCTCGATTAACAATGTATATTCCAACTGCGACCAATACCGCGCCAAATGCTAAATTCCAGGTGATTGGCTCATGCAAAAAGATAACACTTAACAACACTCCAAAGAGCGGCGTGGCGAAAAAAAGCACGGAAAGTTTGCTGGGGCTATGTCGCTTGAGGATTAACGTCCAGGCGACGAAGCAAAATCCACCGACGACAAGGCCTTGATACAATATCGCGCTTAACGCGGGATAAGAAAAATGGTACTTATCAATGCCTTCCCAAAAGAAACTCAGGACGAAAAAGATTGGGAGACTGAGGAGCATCTCCCATACCAATAATCGGTACGAATTGATATATTGAACCAGACGCTTGGTCAAAACATTCAACGAACCTAACAACAATCCGCTGATGAGTACCAGCAAGTCGCCGAATAAGTAACTCATTTGTACTTCTATATTGTCGCGGAAGATGATTAAAACGCCGCTCGCGACTACGAGACCAAATATTTTACGGATATTCAATTCATCACCGGGAATGAAAAAGTGAGCCATCGCTGCGGTAAAAAATGGATGAGTATTGATGAGGATAGTCGCGTGGGCGGCACTGGTGAATTTGGTGCCTAAATTGAATAATCCAATCTGCATTGTAAATATCACGGACAAAAAGAGCAGTGACCAAAATTCGCCCTTTTGAGGCATGAGTTGAATTCGATAGCTTACCGCCCAGAATAATATCACCAACATCCCTATCGAAAATCGCAATCCAGCGGCGGCAAGCGGCGGAATATCCCTCAACGAAATTTTGAGAAATACCGTATTTGCGCCCCAAAAGAGGGCAAGCAAAAGCACCAGGGCAATGATTTTGGCGCCAGCCCGTTCCATTGGCATAGCTTGGTTTTTGGGAGTTTGCATTAGAAAATTCGATATTCGGTTCAGAAACCAGATTGTTTTTACTATGCGGAATGATAACAGAGAGAAGTTGTAAATACATTAGGCCATGGAATTACGTGCTTTGATTCCATTTGTAAGTTCGCGGCTGAAATTAGCCTGTACCTAATTGTCCAGGTCGATGCTTTCAATCTGTTCCAATCTTCGAAGCTCACCAAAATAGATTAAACTATAAAATCACCCCAACCGATTTTGCTACATCAGTAATCTGCTTCCACGTTTCAGCTTCTACGAATATGCCCTCTGTCAGCCGCTTTTTTTCCATGCGCGTTTCGGGTTCGCCTGGGACAAGAACTTCATCGAAGCCTGGCATAGGTTTGGATGATTTGATGTATTCGATAAACGTATCGACTTGCTCTAAATATTCTTCGATGGGCATGAAGTTGCTGATATTTATGACGGTTAAAAAGATGGCATTTCCGATTCTTGGTGGGTTTACGCGGCTGAAGCCGGCGTTTGAGATTGTTCCGGTGAGAATATCAACGATGAGTCCCAAACCGAATCCTTTGTGAGCGACTATGCCGCCGAATGGTAGGAGCGCGCCTGGTGGGTCAGCGTACAAGTCCTGGGGATTTGTGCTTGGATTGCCGTTAGCGTCAATAATCCAGCCCTCGGGAATTGATTGTCCGCGATTTCTTGCCACTCTAACTTTTCCCTCTGCGACAACACTGGTGGTGATGTCTACAACTAAAGGCTCACCGACAGTCTGAGACACAGTATCTTTCCGCCCCGTAGGTACAGCCAAGCAGATTGGATTCGTCGATATTCGCCTCTCTATGCCGCCATACGGGGCGACTTGTTGTGCCGCGCCGTGATTGTTGACCAGCACCATGCCAATCATCTTCTCCTCTGCTGCCATTATCGCGTAGTCTGCCATTCGACCGACATGATTGCTATGATGCGCGCCGACGGTGCTCACCGAATAAGTTTTCGCTTTCTGTATGGCAATCTCCATGGCTCTGGATGCTATGACCTGGCCAAATCCCCAATTACCATTTATCACCGCAGTGGATGGTGTTTCTTTGACGATTTCTATGGGCGCGCCTGGATGAAGAGCTTCGCGCTGAATCAACGACATATACTGCGGAAGACGAATAACTCCATGTGAATCGTGACCGACTAAATTAGCTTTTACCAAAAGCCGCATGACAACTTCTGCTTCATCATCCGGAACACCTGCACCTTTGAAAACCTTCACCCCGGCTTGCTTCAAATAATCCGCCGAAAAAATTGGCATTTATAATCCTCCTGATGCGTGAAACGTAAAACGTGAAACGTGAATTATATAATCATGGTTCACGTATCACGCATCACGTTTCACGAATGGTTATATAGAAAAGCAAGTCTAAACCAGTATTAACCATTTAACTTAGGATGTTCCGAAAACAATTTCGTCAAAGTACGCGCTAATTTGTAAGGGTCATGCCGAATGACGCGCTTTTGCACACCTTTATCTAAGATAGACACATCGTGGATGAGGCCTTCTTCCACAATTTTAACCCCATCTAAATGGTCATATTTTTCATTGTAGAGCACTTGAACTCTGGAGGCATCGGCGATGCGCGTAGCTTCCTGCGACAGTTGAACAATTTCATTGGAAAGAACTGCAAGTTCCTTCAGAGCATATTCTGTCCTCTCTTTGAGCGTATTAATCGCTTCATCCGCATGCGACTTAATACTGGTAAATTGCTCTAAAAGCCCTTCTTTAACATACTGTTGAATAATCTCTTGGGGCGCAATGCCGTTATTCACCAGCACATAATCTAAGGTAAGATTGACATGGTTTAAAATCGCTTGCACGTGGTCGGAAACAGAATATCTATCTGTCTCTCCAGGTTCTGACATGACATTGCAGATGTAAATCTTCATCGCAGCAGACTTTTCTAAAGCATCACAGATTCCCTTCACCACAAGATTCGGCATAATGCTTGTATATAAACTGCCAGGTCCGATAATCACAGCATCAGCTTCTTTAATTGCTTCAACAGCTTCATTGTGGGCGTGACATTCAAAATTACCAACAACCTTTACGCTTGAGGCCCGATTATTATTCTCGCGTGGGATGAGAAAAACTCGTTTGATGGGTTCCCGATTAGCTCGTTCAGGAATATGGGATTCGCCTCTAATAATTTCGCCGTTTTTCAGTTCCGCGCAAAGGGTTGTGCAATCCAGAGTAGCAGGTAGGATGCGCCCTTGCACGGCTAAAACCCTGGCGGCCTCTTCAATGGCTTTGGGGAAGCTACCATTGTTCAATTGGGTCAAGGCAATCAATAATAGATTGCCAACGCTATGTCCACTCAGACCACCATTACTTTGAAACCGATACTCAAACAGTTTTGTCATAATCTCGTCTTCTTCAGACAACGCGACCAGACAGTTGCGGATGTCGCCCGGCGGCAACACACCAAATTCATCAATCAATTTTCCTGAACTGCCGCCATCGTCTGATACGGTGACAATTGCGGTTAATTTCTTCAGGTTAATAATGTCATAACCAGGTTGTTTCGTACTAGTGTATAGTTTAATTCCACGCAGCAGGGAAGATAAGCCGGTTCCTCCACCTATACAAACGATGTTTAAAGCCATCGCTTGAGCCATTATAACCGCCTCCATAGTTGATGAACATTCTTGGTTTCGTATCTTCTGCAAAACCCAAAATGATATTGTAGAGGGAAGTGTCCGCCATTTCCCCTACCATATCCTATGTTTTGTGCGTTGGACTCATCAGACATTCAATTAGAAACTGCACTGATGAGCACAACGCACAAACATATTAAAAAGGGAACGACCACAGAAGGATATCAGTTTCACCAGAATTAAGATATCCTGATGCTCCATGGTCATTCCCCAAAACTATACATCTTTCAATTTCGTTTGCCCTGGGCTCATCAATGCTACTACTCGAAATCGCGTTGCCGAGTCCAACGCAAACAACACTGAATTTAGGGCATGTTTCAGAAAATAGTCCCCCTTAGTGAAGGGGGGTAGGGGGGTTGTTACATTTCGTAGTAATGAGTAATGAGTAATAAGTAATTGCAGATGGTTTACTCATTACTCATTACTCATCATTGTCAACTAATTTTTGAGAAAATTTGAAACATGCCGAATTTGGCAGCTTTTTTTGCAATAGGATATTAGCGCTTAATTGTACCCGGCTGCGTATCTCGAATAGTTGGGTCATGTTTGAATGGGAATTCAAACATGACTGTTTTGAAGCGGCCTAGTTCGGTATCAGGTTCTAATTCTATCGGAATTATTACTTTCAAATCGGTAGCGGCTCGTTTAATCTGATAGAAGGGAAGATAGCCCTCAATTGTCACCCCAGGCTTTATTTCACCTGTTGGGGCCTTCATTTCAAGAAGAATTCCTTTCGCTTCCTTCAATCCAAGGTCAATGTCCTTAGTTCTTCCCGCCTTATACAGGAGTCGTTTTTCATTATCGACAAAGTTCAAACCAGAGTATTCATCTTCTCTATTATCTTTAATAGAGCATTTTGACACATTAAGGTAAATACTCTTCTTCCGGTCATTAGTTATGGTTACCCAAAAAACATCGGTTTTTTCACTTTGATGCCAGGCATCTTCGTAATAAAAAGCTGAGGTCGTACCACCACGGTTGTATTTAAAATCCAGGTCATATCTCCGCCAGTATTGCGCGGTGATAATGACATCCTCTTTTTGCATCGTAATTTTCGCGTGTTTTGGGTCATCCTTAGGTCTCATGTCAACCGAGGTGTCCGGGTCAATATTATAAACCGTAACCTCCGGCGCAACCGTCCCAGAAGGATTCGATGGAAAAATCGGCGGTAAATTCTTAAGGCTCGTTGCCTGACACGCCACCCAAAACACACTTAGCGAAAATATACATAATAGTAACCAATCAGAAACTTTGAACTTCAATTTATACATTTTCTTCTTTACCTCCTAACTAATTTTCATAATAGTTTAACACAAATCGTCGCAGAATGAAAGAAAAAAATTATTTTTCCGCAATTTTTATGTCGTACATGATAACCTTTTTCTTCACAAATATTACTATGATGAGTAATGAGTGATGAGTAATTTACTCATTACTTATTACTCATTACTCATTACTTCCTAAATTTCGGTATTTTGAAATTATAGCAATTACTTTTTCAATCGGTATTCCTATGCATGTATTTCCATCTCGTCCGACCATCGTTTCCGCTTTGAGAATTGAATTAATAATGGCCTCTTCGGTTGCTTCAATAACTGCTCGAAAGAAAGATGACAACTGTGGTTCAGGAATAAAATCATGCCGCGTTGCTGATTGTTTTGAAGAATCGGAAATGCGATTGCCAGTTGAAAAAGCGATGACAAAATCGCCGCTTCCGTGTGAAGCTGTCGCGCCTGTTCGCGCCAAACCAAACGCCGCTCGTTTGGCAATTCTTCCCAGTTGGCGCGAAGAGAGCGGAGCATTGGCACCAACTATAATCATTATGGAACCGCTTATGCTTTCAGTGTATGAACCTGGCGTCAACTCCCTGCCCACTGGGATGCCATTGATGCGGAGGTCGGACGCTTCACCGGTGTTGGTCAAAACCAGCACGCCAAGCGTAAAATCTCCCAAATCTTTTGGAAGTAGACGCGCGGCGGTGCCAATGCCGCCTTTCCATCCAAAACCCGTCATGCCGACGCCTGCGCCAACGTTTCCTTCTGCGACATTGGTTTCGTTAGCCTTTTCTAACGCCTGAAATACATGTTCGCGTTTGACATGCCGCCCTAAAATGTCATTGAGCCCGCTATCATTGCATTCACCAACGATAGGGTTGAATGAATACACGCCCTTATTTTGTTGCGATATGTAATCGACAACGGCATCAGCAACCGTCCAGACATTTAGCGTGTTGGTCAGCATTATCGGGGTTTCGATATTGCCCAATTCGATTACCTGCGGTAGACCCACCGATTTACCAAAGGCGTTGATGATATGCACTGCCGCGCATACTTTTTCGGTGAATATATTGCCGCCATGTGGCACGATAGCCGTCACACCAGTCCGAATTGGTCCCTTTCCTTGTATAAGTTTGCCTTCACCTTCAATCAACGTGACATGCCCAACTTTAACCCCAGGCACATCAGTGATAGCATTCAAGGCTCCAGTTGGCATACTGCCTATGGTAATGCCGATGTCTCTTGCTCGAGGTCGAATGTTTTTTTTGGTATCCATGTCATCTCCTTTAATTTCTCCAGACTTCCGAAGTCTTGGAGACTTCGGAAGTCTACATTACAAAATACACTTGACAACTTCAGTGTTTTGGGAGATAATAAGTAATAAGTAATGAGTAAATTACTCATTACTCATTACTCCATCAAAAGTTTACAAAACTTCTGGAAAGTTACTTACCTCTGCGATTCAGTGTGCAGCAACTATATCTTAGAATCGGTCATTTGTCAAGTAATTTTCAATAACTGTAACCAAACTTTTCTTCCAAACTTTTCTTTTAACACGAGTTTTTCAGTTATCAGAAGCTAGTGCGTCGTTAAGAGAAGAGTTAACCGCAGAGAACACAGAGAGGGCGCAGAGCACGCGGAGAAAAAAGAGTGCTAGAAAAACCTCTGCGCTCTCTGCGCCTCCTTTGTGCACTCTGCGGTTAAAAAAGGATTAGACGCTAACTGAAAAAGTCGTATTTTAAAAAGAAAAGTTTGATCAAAAGAAACACTAAGGAAAAAAGAATAGAAGAGTTTGATTAAAAAAATAAGAGGAAAAAAAGTAAAATCAGGAGAATGTTATGCAAATCAGTTGTATTCCAATTTGTTTGTTCAAAGAATTGCTTCAGGATAAAACTTTATCACTCAAAGAGTGGATAAATATGGCGGCGGAGTTAGGGCTTGATGGAATTGAGATGTACGAGCCTTATCTTGCCAGTTGGGATGACTCATACATGGCGAAGTTAGCAGATTCAGTGTATGATGTCGGACTACAAATCTCCATGTTCACCAGCTATTCCAACTTTTCCAGCCCGGATATTGCCAGGCGAGAGCAGGAAACGGCTCACGTCAAGCAAGCAGTAGATGCGGCAGTTATGTTCAGGACAAATATCGTGCGCTTGACAGCAGGTTCATGGATAGATGGGCTGAGTCAAGACGAAGTTTTGCAAAACATCGCTGATGGATTGAGGGGATGCCTTGATTACGCGGAGAAAAAACAGGTGATGCTTGCGCTGGAAGACCATCCTATCGTAGGCACGAAAATCAGCGATTTTGTCAAAATTTTGGAATTGCTTGATGATGAGCGGTTAAAAGTCAATTTAGATACCTCAAATCCGATGGTCAGCGGCGATAATTCAGTCGATTTAGCCAAACTCGTCGCGGATAGGGTTGTGCATTTACATGCAAGTGATAGGTTAAAAGACCTCCAACACTGTCGTGAAGGTACAGGTGAAGTAGATTTTGAAGGTGTGTTCAGAGTTCTCAAAAGCGCAGGCTATGACGGTTGGATTTCATTAGAAGCCGGCGGAAAAAATGGCAAAGAGGACATTCGAAGGGGTATTGAGTATATCAGGAAGGTCTGGAATGAAGTATTGTGAGAGGAATTTTAAGTACTTTAACGACTTCCATCATGCAGGATAAACTAATGTTTAGAACAAGGAAAAAATTGTATTTGAATGAAAATATTTCACATAAACTTATAGCCCTACCTTTGCGAGAATTAGGATACGACGTGATTTCTTCTCACGAAGCAGGAATGGATAAGCTTGACGACTATTCACAATTGACATTCTCCGCCCGTAGAAGAAGAATTTTGGTAACTTTTAACAGAGATGATTTTGAACGATTACATGAACGGATGATACGTTCAAAGCAAAGTCACTTTGGAATTTTGCATTCCGAGGTCATTAACTCCAGCGAATTGGTAGATAGGTTAAGGAAATTTTGGGATGATTCAAGTATCACCATGCAACAGATGAAAAACGAAATTAGAGCTTTAGATAATTGGAAATAACCGCCAGTCCCGACATTATTCAAGGAGGCAACACTGTGTATATTCAAAAGTTAAAAGAGGAAAGAATTCCTAAAGTTGTTCACCATCGCCTGGCATGCGGCGGAGAAGCTCGTTTGTCGGGTTCCAGAGTATGCGTCTGGAATATTATTTGGAATCTCAATAATGGACGCACAGAGAAAGAGTTATTGGAAGATTTCCCAAGATTAACTCTTGCTGATATCGAAGCAGCGAAAGAATATTATCGTGACAACAAACAAGAGATAGATTATGATATATACAACCATTCGCAACGCAAACTAATCATTGAATTTAAAGGAACCGCAATCCCAAAACAGTATATGACACCAATGCAATAGCGCGGCCGGCGTAGTGTCCAACCAGCAATCCGATGAAAAAGGGAATGCCGCTACGGTAGGCTCTAAAGCCGCCCCAGCGCAGGATGAAACTTTTCGCCGCCCAGGCGATGAAAAAACCGACGTAAACAGTGTACATGGTAAATGATGAAATGACGGCTAATCCGACGGGGTGTATCGGCCACCAGAGAAAACGGTAATGCAAGATGGTGAGAAGCAACATTAAAAACGCGCCGGTGCTGAAATAAATAAATCGCGCGAACTCGAAGCCGGAGTCCGCGGAATATTGAATCTGGGATATCACCTGTCCATAAGTGCTCGGCCCGAAGCCGCGAAATAACCACGTATTCCAGTTGATGGCTCCATGCCGATACCCGGTCAAAATCACTCCCCAGGGCGCTACCAACAAGCCGACGATGATTGTGAGGATAATAGCGGCTGTAATGTGACGCCCAGAACATGCGGCGGATGGTTGTAGTTTGAAACCTTCCGCGGATAGAGCCGGCAGGATTGTTTGTACATCTCCATGCCAGGAGTAAGTTAAACCCAAGGCGACCATCCCTTGCGCGCCAATCCTTCGAGCGGATAGCAGATAGATGCAGGGATTCTGCGCAATCATCGGCGGAACGACGTAAAAAATCCCTGATTGGCAAACGACGCGTGAAAGTCCTAAATATATCAACAGCAGCAAAGGCAGGAATATGGCTATCACCAACATTGGCAAACCTGAATACCACAGCCAGAAGACGATAAATACCAGACAGAAAACGAAGGTGAGCATAGCGGTTCTGGGAGTCATCAGTTCCTCTGGGTCACGCTTTTGACCCGTAAACGCGGATATGAAAATCTGTTTGAGATGTCTTTTCGCTCTCCAGAGAATCATTACCAACACAAACACAACGAATGCTCCAAAAGATTGCCAGGCGATAGCGGCGTCTCCCCAGACAAACATTCCCGCAGAACCGATGTATAGTCGCCCGAAACGTGATAGCAAGTATACTTCGATAACTTTTATAAACACATAAAGAAACCACACGCTGAACAAAACATCCTGCGGCACAAAATAACCCGCGCCGATGGCGATAAAATTAATGCACAAGACAAGCGAGGAGAGACCTGGTTTTGAGGAAAATCCGCCCCAATTTAACGAACCGAGATGGTCGATAGGCATGGCGGGAAAAGCAGGAATTGCTCGATGAATGGTATCGCTGGCTGCTAAGAAAAGTGGAATAGCCACTCCTAAAAAGAACAGGGGCCTCCGCCAGCTCACCTCACTCTCCTGCTTTCCGCCCCTCTCCACAAGCCTGTGGAGAGGGGCCGGGGGTGAGGTGGGGTGAGACGCCTCACCCAACATCTGGATAATCGGTTGCATCAGCGGATAAGCTAATTTCTCCCGTTCTATCCACTGTTTGCGGAACACCGCTATCAACACGTAAGATGCAAGGAGGATGGCGAAAAACAATGGCAGCCAAAATGCCAACGGCGTCGCCCATTCCCGCCAGGGTAACGGCGCGCCCTGTGGCATGCCTTCGTAAAACCAATCGACGGCGTGGTGCGTATTTTGCACAATCAAATTCTTCGGAATATAGGGCAGCAAGTATTCGCGCCATTCGTTTTCCGGCGACGCGAAATAATGGGGCGAAACGATGGCAGCCAGGAAAAAATAAATCAGAAAAAGAGAAGTCGCATTCGATACCAGCGCCATGATGAATATTATGGCCAGTTCTTTGCTTGTCAAGGCCCATTGATGGTAGAATTTTGCAAAGATAAGATTGAATACAAAAATCGCTAAAAACGGAATTACCGCGCCCTCTGGAAGGTAACTCCATGAGAAATTGCTAAAACCTACACTTTCAGTATAAGGCGATGCTATATTCACAAAAACCGCGGCCAATGTGCCTAACAATAGCGCCCGCCAGGTCATTGCTTGAGAAGAATGCTGTAGATTGGAATCTAATTTTCCCATTTACCTACCGCCTTTAGTGGTTAAAAAGATGAAAAAATGTCACTTCGGGTATAGCCACTGATTGTCAGACAACGCTGATTTTAGCAACCTCAATAATCAGCGCGGTCTGATAATCAGCGGCTATATATATTATTAGTTATTGAGAATTTCTGCTTAATATTGTATAATTAAAGTCAGGTGAAAACAAGAATAATCGGGGATTTTTGAGAAAAGAGAGAGGGGAAAAACCATGCCTAAAATTGAGGAAGCGCCTTATGTAAAGTTTCGCGAATTTATTCGCAAGGCAGAGAGGATTTACGCTAACGTCAAAGAGCAACTGGAGAAAGAACCGGGGAAAGATTCTCGTCATTGAGCCAGATAGCGGTGATGACTTCGTGGATAAAAATCGTAGGAAAGCGATGCAAAATGCAGAGGCAAAATATCCTGACAGGTTGTTCCATATGCGCCGTATTGGAGATAATCCAGCCGTCACTCATTTTCCAGCCAGGGTGCGCCCTGCTAGTTTGATTGATTACAGTAATGTCCGGTTAGAAAATTGCAATGATTATTGTTTGCTTTTTCCATGTTCCTCTGGATACCGTTGTCAAAAGAAACATCATAAATCGGTTACCCCGAAGGCTGGTCTTAAACGAGAGTATTGCCCTCTCTCTTCGGATGTTCCGGCGAAGTTCTCTGAGACGTAACAGAGACGGACCATCAGAATATCGCCAGTTGAAGTAAATGACGATTAACAAGTAGGTAATCAACCCAGAGAGTAATTGCATCATAACTCCGTATGGACTTCTGGCAATCAGGTGATAAACGTTCAGATGCTTTTTCCACCAGGCAAAGAACGTCTCAATTTCCCATCGGAGACGATAGATGAATGCAATCTCTTGTGCCTTTAGGTCTCTGCGGTTGGTGGCGACCCAAAAAACTTTCTTTCCAACTTTGAAGCCGACGAGCCTAAGAGAATTCTGTGTGCGATGCTGCTCATCTCCAAGATAGACTTCGGCAAAAAAGAAGACCGGGGATTTTTCTGGGAGAGGAAGTTCTTGGACAATAGTTCTTTGAGTGTTATTTCTTATCCGACAGACAAAGTATTTGTCTTCATTTTGCCAAGCATCGAAGCGTTGATGGTCCTGGTAGCCTCGATCCATAACCCCGGTAGTCTCTGTCTCAAGGTGAGAATCAGCCGCCGGACGTTCAGCGCCCTTGCCTTCGGTCAAGATGATTTGGCGAGGAATGCCACTCTGTAAATCGAAGCACAAGTGGACCTTCGCTTTCTTTGTGCTCTGGCTATAATCGGCCCACTCCATCGAAAGGGTGGCATCTATGAGACTACCATCAAGGGCGGATAAAGGACCGAACTTATCATATTTTGTTCCTAACGCTTTTGCGGCTCTGCAACTAAGACGCTCAAACGTCTCGAACATTTGAGCTAATCCTCTACTGTGAAGCGCTTCAAAGAACGTGCCTCGGCCAAGACCATCTTGTGGCAAGCCTTCCGGGGGAGATTGTTCTGGGTCATTTACATCCTCTAATAAAGCTCGTCCGGAAGAGTATTCTTCAGCATGGAAATAAACCAGAGTGTAGATCTGGTTGTGGAAGGTAAACTCCAAAGGACGATTGCCACATGAGGACAAGGGAGTTATATATGGAAGTAGCCCCGTTAAAGGACCACAGAAGCCTTCCCAGACGCCAAGATCACTAGCTTCGACTTCTTTCGGTTGTCTCCCTTTGGGAGTTAAGGCGTCTTTCATTGTTGCAGCAGAACACAACAAAGGAAATGATTGAAACGAGGGGGATTCTTTCATGACACTTTCTCCGGAGAAAAACTTCTTCGGGGAAAAGGATATAATCATTTTCCTCTCTTTTCAATAGAAAAGCATCTTTGCAAAAATTAAACCGGACATTACTG
>Ga0194113_10000113_pt1 | contig 87474 bp, 73 predicted proteins | sample TA2MahC200mmetaG_FD_146193 | JGI IMG/M metagenome (GOLD analysis project Ga0194113, IMG submission 146193) | Freshwater microbial communities from Lake Tanganyika, Tanzania - TA2015017 Mahale Deep Cast 200m | ecosystem: Environmental > Aquatic > Freshwater > Lake | place: Tanzania: Lake...
ACTAAAAGCGCCCTGCATAAAGGCGATGGCGCCGTTCCAGGCGCCTTGGATGACGCCAGCAGCACCCTGGAAAATGCCGCCCAGCCAGGCACCCAAGCCACTTAAAGCGCCCTGCGCGGCCGCCATGCCCTGCTGGAACACGCCCCCGATCCAGGTGGTGAAGCGCCCCCAGGTGGCCACCACGGCCCCCCAGGCGCTGGCCATTGCGGCCTTCACCTTGTCCCAGTTCTTGACGAGCAGGTAGACGCCGACGCCGATACCGGCAATCAGTGCAATCCAGGGCAGCAAGGGCAGCATCGCCGCGCCAATGGTGCTGCCCAGCACCGCGAACACGGTGCCGATGCCAGCGAGGATAGGCGTGGCAGCCGCCACAGCGGCGCCGATGGTGCCGATGGCGCTAATCACGCCGGCAATAATTGGCAGCGCAATGATCAGGCCTGCCAGCGCACCGCCGATCAAGACGATGCCTGTAACAAGGCCTTGATTTTTCTGTGCAAATTCGCCAAGGCCCACCAGCACGGGTGTCACGGCCTTCATAATTGCGTTCAGGCTCGGCAGCAGGGCAGTCCCGATGCTGATACCCATTGCCTGCAGGCCGTTCTGGAAAATCTTGGCCTGCGCCCCAGATGTTGCCATCTGGTTCTTGAACTCCTTTTGCATGGAGCCCGCAAAAGCGGACTTATCTGCAACCAAATCAAAAGCCTGATCAAGGAGCTTTGTGTTGGTGAGCAGCGGCATGATCGCCGCTTTGCTTTCTTCGCCAAACAACGCGCCAGCAATGCTCACCCGCTTTTCGGGGGAGAGGTTGGCCATTGCCTTCATCACCGACTTGATGGTGCCTTCGGCGTCGGTCTGCATCCCTTTGGCCAGCTTGCTCGAGACATCGCTCCCGAACATGGTTTCCAGGGCTTCGACCTGTTTCTTCGTGGCCTGTTCGCCCTTGGTTAGGGCGTTGAGGAAATTCTTCAGGCCAGTGCTGGCGACATCAACAGGCGTGCCAGAAGCAAGGAACGCGGCACCCAGGCCCGCGATTTCTTCTTTCGCCAAGCCAGCTGATTTCCCAATAGCACCGATCCTGGTGGTAAGGCTTACAAGATCGGCAGCGTTAACCGTGCCCTGGAACTTGTCGGACAGGTAATTGATTGCATCGCCAAGCTCAATGACCTCGGGCTGCGTGATGCCAAGCTGCGCCCGCATGGCGACCATCGCTTCGCCAGCAGCCTCGGCCGTCATCTGGAAGGCCACGCCCATCGCGGCGGCGGTCTTCGTGAAGGGGATTATGTCTTTCTCGGCATAGCCCGCAAAGCCAGCGGCGGCGGCAATCTTGGTGAGCTGCTCTGCGGTGTATGGCAACTCCCCGCTCAGTTTGATTAGCTGGTTCCCAAACCGTGTGACACCAGCTGCGCCGTCCTCAAAGTCAATGGCCTTGCGAATGTCCGCCATGGCGGCGTCAAACTTCATGGCCTCGCGCACGCTCAGGCCAACAGCCCCGGCAAACGCGGTCGCGCCGATTGTGGCCTGCTGCCACAAATCGTTACTAAAAATGTTCTTGAAGCTTTTCTTGCCGCTGGTGGCGGCGTCGTTCATCGTCCGTGAGACGTTGCGCCCAAACGACGAAACCTGGCTCTGGGCCGTTTGGAGCGACGAGCGAAGTGAGGCGGCAATTTTGCCGCCGATCTCAACCGTAATCTTGCTGAGCCCGCCGGTCATCGCTTTGCCTTCATTTGCTTGGCAATCTCATTCTCGATGGACTGGGCGCTTTTTAGCCAGGCCCAGAACTCATCAGCATCAAGATCAAGGATGTCGGCCAAGCCCCAACCGGTCAGCTTGGAGAGCACGATGACCCCCCTGCGCCAATCGTCCTCTAGGGCTTGGCCCCCTTGAAATCCAGAAGCTGCGCTTCCAGCTTGGCAAAATCAGCCGAGTCCAGCTCCAGCAGTTCATCGGGCGCAACCTCGCAAAGGCTGGCCATCAAGTGCAGGGCCTTGTCGGCGTCATCAGCCTTGCTTTTAGCGAAGGCCATTTCGTCCCGCACTTTGGGGCGGCGCATAGTAAGGCTTTTAACCTCCACGCCGCTGATGGAAAGGGGAAAGTCGAGGGCGACTTTTGCTGTTGGGCGCTTGTCCATGCAGGATTAGATTCCGATGGCTGTGCGGATGGACTCAAGCTGATCCGCACCGTTGATTTTTCGGATCATGTTCACTTTGTCAATCTCCACTGCCACAGTGCCACCGATGGTGATTTTGAGGTAGCGGAGCGCGATGCTGCATGTCATCGTGGTCTGCTCGCCGGCTTCCCAGTCGCCGGGGTCCATTTCTTTAATTACGCCGGTCATGTTGACCACCATGGATACGGCAGGCTCACCATCGCGACGCAAAGCGCCACGGGCTGTCAACTGCGTGGCAGCGCCGTCAGCCAGGCCGTAAAGGCCAAGAATGTTCTCGTCGTAATCAAACAGCTCAAAGGTGGATTCGAGCTTTTCCATACCCATGTCGATTTCGACAGGGGCATCCATGCCGCCACCACGAAACTCCTCCATCTTTGTGGTGAGTGTGGGCAGCGTCAGCGTGGAGACGGTGCCGGCCAAGCCGCGACCGTCAACGAACAAGCTGAAGTTCTTTAGAACGCGGGGGATAGCCATGGGTCAGTCCTCAACGGAAAAGGTCAACAACGTAAGAGTTGACAAGGTGGGAGCGGAACGTGACCCGCTCAGCCGGGTAAGGGGGAGTGAACTCAAAATCGAAGAATACTTGCCCGTTGGCAATGTTTTCGGGGCTGTTGAGTTCCGGGTCCACCCACACGTCAGCGCCCAGCAGGGCGCCGCGTGCCTTCAGATTGCGCAGGTAGGCACGCACCGACTCTTGGACTTCTTCCAGGTAAGTCGCTGTGATGCAGCGGTCCACGGCCCACAGGTGGCCGCGCAGGATGCTTTCGTTGATCATGTCGGCGGTGCGCCGCACGCTTAAGAAGGCATAGAGGGGGTCCATTGCCAGGGTGCGGTTCCCCCACAGACGGAAACCCTGCTCACGAACGATAGTGGCAATCTTGGCTTCGTTCAGCAGGTTGGCCCGGCTGGTGTAATCGCCCAGGGTGAAATCAATGGCGCGGGCAGTGCCCTCAATGCCATTGATTTCGTTGTTGCTCGGGCTCCACCAGAAACCGCGCTCGTTATCCATTTTGTTGATCAAGCCGGCCACAGCAGGCGAAGCGGGGAAGGCTTCACCGTTGCGGATGATCCAGGGATCAATGACATAGATGCGGTCGCTGCCAAAGTCGTCAGCGATTTGGATGGCGGCTGCGTCGTTGCTGTTGGGGCCGTCAACAATGATCACAGCGCGGAGGCGCTGTGCAATGCCCAGCATCTCAGCAACTACCTCGCTTCTGACGGCGCCACGTTGCACGGTGCCGGCTACCGCCTGTGTGCCACCGGCGGGCGGCGCTGCGATGGTGATGGTGGGGCTGCTGTTGTAGCCGCTGCCAGGGCTGTCAACAATAAACTCAACGACCTTGCCACTGTTTGCGCCAGTGCCCAAGCGAGCGCGGATCACAGCGCCGCTACCGCCGCCACCAGTCACGGTCACTGCGGGGACAGTGGTGTAGCCCGCGCCTTGGTTGCTGACCGCGATTGACAGAATGCCGTTGCTGGCCCGCTGATGGGTGAACTCCGGCGCGATCAGGATGCGGGGCGCAAAGCCCACGGCGTTTTCCGCTGCCAGAAAAGCGTGAACACCCTCGTACTCGCCAGTGGTTTCATTGATTCCGCCGACCACGTTGTTGATCGTGGCGTAATCGGTAGACGCCTCTTCAACGCGGACGACAATAACAACGGCGCCAGCCTGGTCGTAGATCAGGTCAAGGGCCTTAAACAAAGTGCCCTCTTCGCCTAGGCCGACCATTTCTGAGCGGCGAGCCAGCAGGACCGGCGTGTTAATAGGAAACTTTTCGGCGTCGGCGTCAGGCGCAGTGCCGATCAACCCGACGACGCTGCTGCGGACGGTTTGAATCGGGCGAGTCCCAGAGTCAATCTGGAGGACTTCAACGCCGTGAAGAAAGGTTGTGGTCATCGCGAAGGGGCCTCCTTACAAAATGAGTTTAGCGGCCCTGGCCCCTGAGCTTCTTGCGCCCGTGCGAGGGCTTTGAATGTTGTCCAGAGCCCTGGCGCGTGCGCTTAGGCTTGTGCTGGATTTTCAGGGCCTCCGGGCTGACCTTTGGCCGTGCCATCAGGGTTCAGGGGCAGACCAGCCTTCAGGCAAGCCAAGCTCAAGGCAAGCTGCCGCAAGGGCGTCGTCCGCTAATTGGACAATGGCGACCGTCGGGTTTTTTACTTCCTTCAGGGCCACGCCGGGGCGCAATGCAAAGTAGCAATCGCCAGGGAAGCGATAAACCTTTTCAGCGGCTAGGAAGCCCTGTCCCCAGGGCTCAATCTTGCCAGTCAGCTCAAAGGAATACAGAACAGACATGATTAGTAACCAGAAATGGGCAGGGGATGGAACTGGCCCCTGAGCGTGAAGGAGATGCTGGTTTGCCCCCAGGTGTTGTTTCCGCCCACGTAAACCGTGCCGGACTGGCCAATGGCTGCCCAGCAAGATTCGCCAACATGTGGGCTGATGTGCGTGAAATCCACAAAGGGTTCAGGCTGGGTCCAGACAGGTGTGAAAACTGCGTGCTGGGTGTTTGCTGAAGCAGAGTTGTTGATGTTGCTGAACTGCGTAAATACAAGTGGGCTTGTACTCCAAGTGCCAGCGATGTAAATCTGGCCACGGTCGTCCAGCAGTGTGACCGAGGCGTTTGTCGAGCTTTGGTAACCGTTGCAGAAAACCGCAACAGGCTTACCGAAGCGGAACTGTGTGGTGCCCCAAGTAGATGAATACTGAGTGGCGAGAATTTCCCCAGGGAACACAGATGCAGAGCCGGCGGCCTGCAGTGGATCACCGTAATCGCGGAAAAGGATTTCGCCTGGGAACCAGTTGCCAATCACCGTCGCGCTTGAGTCGCTGCTGGTGGACACGTTACGGCCAAGCTGCCCGCCGGCATTGTTGCCCCAGGAGTAAACCTTTGGCTGCACAGCAGTTCCGCCGTCAGTGATGACGTAAATGCTGGGGTATCGGCCGCCACATACCCACATGGAAACCACTTTCTGGCCGCCGGAATTGAAGGTTGTAGAAGCGTTAGTAATTTCCACCGGCATGGAATTATTTGCGCTGGTGGAGCTGTAAACACCGGTATAGATACCAAAGGCATCGTTCCTGCCACAGGCATAAACGCGGCCTTCAGAAGTCAGCAAGAAGGTGCGGCCGTGATTTGAGTCGCCGTCTGTGGCCACAACGTGGACGATTTTCTTGCCGTTGATTGCCGAGTTGGCAATGGCGGTAATTTCAACCGGACGATTCTGGTTGGTCGTGTTGTTAATGCCTAACTGGCCATGAGCGTTGTAGCCCCATGCGAAGCATTTGCCAGTTGCTGTGATTGCGAAAACATGTGCGTATTGCCCACCGCTAACGGTGATGTACTCAACGTTTTCATTATTGAAAAAGCTGCGAGCTATACGACGTGCAAAGTAGTTATTAGTGGTTGTGCCATCACCAATTTGGCCATAAGCGTTGTAACCAAAGGCGTACACGTTGCCATCAGTGTCTAACGCATAATGTGCGCCGAGAGTGGTATTGGCGTCACTCGTTGCAGAGCTGCAGAAATGTTTGATTTTAGGCCGCGCAGCGTCCACAAGAATCGAATTAGATTCGCTGTAAAACTGCACGGGGACGGCAGCATCCATTTGAGTTGGCGTGGTCCCGTTGCCAACTAGGCCTGAAGCTGCATAACCAGCGCCATACAGGATCCCGTTTTCGCTCAGGTGGAAACTGTTGAAAAAGCCAGAATGGGTGCGGATGATCTTTGGCTGACGGGCAATCGTGTCAGTGATCGGCAGGCCATCCAGCGTCGTGGCAAACTTTGCGTGATTGGTGTCACCAGCCAAAGCCTTCCAGTGGAAGTTCGGCACGCGGAACACCGTTGGGAACGATGGGACGTTGATTGCGTTGTAGTCGGTGCCTATGCCACCAGCGTTGTAATAATTGCCGTTGGTTGAGTCGTTGTAGTTGTTGCCCCATGTGAAATGCCGTCCGGAACGGCTGATATACCCGCCACGGCGGTAGCCGATCCAGCTGGACGGGGCTTGCTTGCCACGGCCGTACTTGGTATGCGGCAGCGCGGCATGGCCAGCCCCTGTGAGGTTGTAGTTGCTGTTTGGAAAGGCAAAGCCGAGGGCGCCTTTTGTGGCTTCCACGGCGGCCAGGGCGGCGGCTTGACTGTTGGCAACTGACGCAACGGCGCTTTGAGCGGTGGTTTGCGCAGTGGTGGCCGTGGCGAGAGCCGTGTTGGCGGTGGTTTGGGCAGCGCCTGCGGCAGTTTGCGCAGTCCCGGCTAAGTTGTTTGCAGCGGTCAGGGCGTTTGTAACCGTGACCGAGAACGCCTCGTCATTGTTCAGCGCAAGGGCCAACTCGCCCAAGGTGTTCAAGGCGCCAGGGGCCCCGGCCATCAGGCTGTCTACAGCCTGCTGAACCAGTGCCTGAACCTGCGCTTGGTTCAGCTTTGTAGCCAGCGCAGTGAACAGCGCGTCTACGTCCACGTCAAGGGCTTGCAGGGCGTCACGGAGACGCACAACATCCTCGGCCAGGAGGTTGGAAGGGAACGGGAGCGGATAATTCCGCTGAGCGGTGCGGGTGTCAGTAGGCATTGGTTCAGACCATCACTGCGCGGATGTTGCGGACCTTTGGCCTGTGGGCCGCCGTTCCGGTGAGGTTTAGCTTCACCTTGGAAGCCGACAGGCCCACAATACCGGTGTCCTGATAAACGTACTCGACGTAGCCATCCCCGATGGGGGTGGCCTTGAGCAACGTCATGTTCTGGAAACCGTTCTTGTCGTACTGAGGCACCACGGTTGAGGAGCCGGGGACAAGCGCATCGAAAATGACGCGCATGGTGTTTCCGCCGGAGCCGACCAGGAACTGACGGCTCTGGTAGAAGCCGCTTGTATCCAGGCTGCCAACCACCGACTGGACGCCGGTGTAAAGCACTGGGCTTTCTGTGGCTGTTCCTCGCAGAATCGCCTGCACCTGCATAGTGTCGTTGATTGATGCGGCGAACTGGACGCCTTGGCCTGCAGCCAGCGTAAAGGTTTCTCCAGTGGTCCGGGTGTAGCGGAAGAAGAGGTCGGTGTTTTCGCTGGGCAGTTCCACAGCAGCCACCACCAGCAAGTCGGTCATGCCGCTTACCGTAAGGCTGCCCAGGTTGAACACCTGTTCAGTGGCCGTGAAGTTGGCCCCAACGAGGCGGAAAGTTAAATCCTTTTCTTGGTGAGCTGTCCAGGTAACGTTATTTGAACTGCTAAGCAACACGCCAATCGTGTAAGGCTGCGCAGTCACCCAGCGTGCCGCTGTGGAGTCGTACTTGCCAAGCTCTGCCACGCGTACCGCATGGTTTGCGTCGTCGGTGAGCAGCACGATGAAATACTCAACGCCGCCAACCAAGTACACAGGGGCGCTGAAGCTAGCCCGAACGTAAGTGTTCGTTGTGACAATTTCGTTAGGTTGGATTATTGTTTGAGCAATGACGGTTTCAGTTGGGAAGCCGTTGCTGCTCTCACGGATTTGCACCTGGACAGGCTTGTTTGCACCCTTCACAGCAAACTTCAGGTCAATAGCCTTGATGTGGCGTGATTGCTGGAGGGTAAAACTCTGCGCCAGCGGGTCAGGACCACGAGGGGCAGGCGGCGGTGGATTCCAGCGAGTAGTTGTGGTTGTGGTGGTTTGCCTGAAGTTGCGAATGAGCAGGGTGCCTTGGCCCGTGTAGACCGCAGAGCCGAAGCTGCCCTGCACGCCAATGAACTCGACCAGCTTGCTGCCAGCGGGAACGTTGGGTGGAACTGTAAAGGAGCCGCTGAACGAACCAGAAAGGTTGGCGACAACCCCGCTGGGGGTAATGTTGCGCCCGTCAAATCGCAGTATTGAAAGACCTTCGTTTGGCCCGAAACCGCTAACACTGAAATTAACAGTAGTCGCTCGCAGAAACTCGATTGCGCTTCTGCTTTCGCTTACAAGGGTTGTAACGGTGCTAGTGCTAGTGCTGCTTTGGCTGCCACTGCCAAAGACAAACGCTTGCGTAGCAAAAGTGGTCGCATTTTCGGTGACTGTGTAAAGATCGAGCGCCGGGTTTAGAACCACAGCAGCAGGCATCGGATCAAAGCTCTGGTACGGGTTGATTTTCATTTCACCCGTGCGCAGCTCTTGGCCGATCAGCACTTCATCAGTTGAAGGCAGCAGTTTCGTTGCCGTGTTGTTCAAGGTTGCCAGGACAGGCGTGCCGCTGATAGCAAGCTGCAGGTCTTGGCCTACAATCACAGCGTCTTGTTCTACACCTGCATCGCGCAAATCGTCGTCAAACAGCGGGTCAGTAAATACGCCGTATTTTGCCGTTGGCTCTTTCGAGCTAATGTCCCGCTGCAAGCGCTCATCGGCTACGAGATTGTATAGCTCAATAACTGATTCCTTGATTTGCCGCTGTTCCTTCATTGAAACAACGCGAGTACCGTCGTTGAATGTGCGCGGAACTTTTGTGCTTATCCAATCGTGGTAGATGCTGGCAAGTTGCAGCAAAACGTCAGACACGCCGGGCCGAATTGGATTAAACGCCGAAGGCACACCCTTGACTCGACTCAGCACGCCTTCGCGGTCAAGCACAATCGCGTCGAAGCGAGGCATTTTCCAGCGGTAGTCATTCAGGACCAAAGTGTTCGCTACGGCGCCCTGGATTTGGAAGGTGCCGGCGTCGGCGTTGATGTTGGTTGGGGTGACGCTTTTGAGGAACCGGTATGTGACTGTATAGGTGCTGCCAGGGGCAGGCTCTGGACCGTTTGGGCTCCAGTCCACCTGATCAGCTGTGAGGTTGTAGCTAGTGCCTGCCTGGAAGGTGGTGGTTCCTTGCTTCACCTCTTCAATGCTGAGCACTGCAGTATTTGGCAGCGCATCCAATGCCCCAGTGAAAGATCCGTGGGTCATAGTCACGGTTTCTTCAGCCGTGATGACCACATCCATAATATTGTTGAGCGGCTTACGGTTCAACGAGATTGTCTGGAGCGCCGTGCCGGTGCTTACCTTCGGCTCATTTGTAATGGTTTGTAAATCAGGGTCAATTCCAAAGCTGAGGGGCGAAGCCTGCGGCTTGTCAATTTTGTTGCCCTCAACGTTTGCAACACCTTCCTGAACACTAAACACGTAGTTCGTCTGGGTGTTGTCTTTGCCCAGTGCAAACAGGTTCAACCCGTTGACGATGTAGTTGCCGTTGGCGTCGCGGTCATAGCGGGCCAGAAGCTGCTTCACACCATCAAGCTGAGGCGGCGCTTCCTGGTTCAGCAACACGCCGTCACGTACGGCGTACACGGTGTAGAAATCGCCGGTACCACCGTCGCCATTCCAAGCCCAAGTGACCGTCCGACGGGTGCGGCCAGCGCCAGATTCTTGGTAGTTGCGTGTGCCCACCGCAGGGTCGCGCAGCGCAGGTGACTCAAGCTCTGTGATGGTTTCCGTTACCACTCTGACGCCGATCTGCACGTCACCAGTTGTTGGGATCGTGTAGTTCGAGGCTGCCACCTCACGCACTGCGCCCAGTACATAGACGGCGCCGCTCTCCATTTGCACGTAGCCGGTTTGTGCGTCAATGGCTGCGGATGCGCCGCGCACAACAGAGCCATCGCGGAACAGGACGTTGGCAATTTTCTGCAGGCGATCGCTGAAGACCGACTGGATCTCGTTCAGTTCCGCCGACTGAAGGCCTTTGCTGGCACGGAACAGCAGCTCGTCGTAACGATCTGCGGCGCTGAAACGGTTGTAGTAGCCCTGGAGTGACATGGCAGCCTCAGAAAGTCAGAACGAACTCAAAGGTTTCGCGAGTGGCTGGCGTGCGAATAATCGCAGGCACATGCTCTAGCAGGTAGAGCGTGCCAGGGCTCTGAACCTCCTCGACGTCAAAGAATAACTGTCCTTGAGGGAGCCCGGTTTGAACCACAGTGTCTAGCAAGATGCCAGTTTCACGGATGGTCGCTGTGCTGGCGTTTTCAAAATCGAGTGTAAACCGCAAGTAAAGGAAGTTTGTCTGGGCAGTGCTGAGGTCGTATCGCCCGCTGGGCAGCACAATCGCGCCCTCAACTGCTGGGAGCACAAAACTCACCTGAGCAGCCTTGCGAAAACCGATGGCGGAAAGGAGCGCACTGCTGGAAATGCTTTCAGGCGGGGTGCCAGCATCATCCCAGAGGGGGCTGCCGGCGCCTACGCCGAGGAAGATGTTGCGGGCTGCGACAGAAGCCGCCAAACCGGCGCGGCCTGAGGTCGTGAGGGTTGCCATTAGGCCATAGCCTCCTGAGTCGTAGTCATTCTAGGGGTCAGTCTAGGTGAGGGTTTGATGGTGGCTCTGAACGAAACGATAAGTTGGGTTCCATGCTGCGTCATTGTTCGGGTCTGTCGGCAGCCAGGGTTGACCGTATTGATCAATCCATGGCTCCGTTGATGCCCAGCCATTTGCCACGCCAAGCATCCAATCTGTAGCCGCCCACCCAGCATATGGCCAGGGCTGGCTTCCTTCAGTCCAGGCGTCGGTGTCGTCGCCGGTCCAGTTACCAGCCTGCCAATCTGGCGTGTCGGCCGTGGTCCAGGCTTCGGTTTCTTCCCATGCAGCGAGCGTGAAGTGGCGGAACGATGTGTGGCTGCTGCGGGTGTGTTGCGAAGTGGCACCTGGCGCGGCCAGGGCTGCGCTGGCGTGGAAACGGTGGATGCCATCTGCATATCTGGAGTGGGCGCTTGCAATCTGCAGGCTCGTGGGGTTCCAGGCCACACGCTGCGCCCACAGATTGTCGTTCCAGAAGCCCGCTGCCCCTTGCGACCAGTAGTTTTCGGTCCAAGATGCAGCGCCCCAAACCTCGCCGCCGGTTGCCCAAGCCTCGGCTCCATCGCCGGCCCAGTTGGCCTGACTCCAGTCCGTGAACAGGAACCGGGCGATTTCTGTCTGGCTTGTGCGGGTGTGCTGTGAGGTTGCGAAGCCCTGGCGATTTTCGACCGGGCCGGCCGATGCAAAACTCCGCTCGTACCGCTGCTCTTCTGCAAACCCAAGGACAGCATTGCTGGAGCCCAGGGGGTCGCTGTCGGAGAGATATATACCTGCGCGAAGCTGCCGTCCAGCAAAACTTGAATACAGCGATTGCCAAGGCCCAGCATCTGCCCAGGTGGGGTGATGGTCCCAAACGGGAACGTCGGCCACATAATCGTTCCAGGCCAGCCCGTTCCATGCGTATGCATCCAGCCAGTGCGGCCGGCGTTGCGCTGCAATGGCCGGATCTGTTGTGCTGTCCCAGTTGCCGTCCGCCCATGTAATGAGGGTTTGCCAGGCAGGCCGAGCCACATCGTGCGGATATGGCAGCCAATCGATTTGAGACGCCCAAGTATTGGGGTCCACCGGTGCGCCCAGCAGGTTGAGCGCATGGTTGCGAGACAGCGTTTGCAGGTCCTGCACGACCGGGAACTCGCCCAGCAGGTGGAGGTCCAGGGTGAAGCTGTCCTGGTAGTCCAGAACCCGCGCAGTTTCGCGGGTGTGTGCTGCCAGGTTGCCGCCAGGCGTGTGCGCCGAGCTGGTGGTTTGGTAGCCGCGATCGAACCGTTGCTCTTCCGCAAATCCAAGAACTGCGTTGCTGGAGCCCAGCAAGTCGCTGTCGGACAGGTAAAGCCCAGCGCGGTACTGCCGTTGGGCGGAACTTGTGTACAGCGACTGCCAAGGGCCAGCATCGCCCCAGGTGGGGTGATGGTCCCAAGCTGGGACAATGGCCTCCAGGTCGCTCCAGGCAAGCTGCCCCCATGCGTAGGCGTCGGCCCAAAGCGGCCGGCGTCGCGCCACCTGTGCCGGGTCGGTGACTCCATCCCAGTTGCCGTCTTCCCAGGTGATGAACGATTCCCAAGAAGGCCGGGCAACATCGTTCGGGTACGGCAGCCAATCAATCTGCGAAGCCCAGGTGTCGGGATCAACCGGAGCGCCGAGAAGGTTGAGCGCATGGTTGCGGGAAAGCGTCTGCAGATCCAGGACCGGCGGGAACTCACCCAGCAGGTGCTGATCCAGCAGGAACTGGTCGTCCAGGCCATCAACAATGCGGCACCGCTCACGCGAGACGGTGACATGGCTGGCAACGTCGGCCGCCGCAACCCCCACAGCGGAATGATCGCGATCAAAACGCTCCAGCAGCTCGTCATATTCAGTCCAGCTTTCGTGCTGGCTGAGGATGTTGAATCCAGTGGTGGGGTCGCCTTCGCTGAGCAGGAACGGCCCGGCGCCGTACTCTTCCTCAGTGCGTGCAGAGAAGCAGGCGTTTGTATCGTCAAGGGTTGCAGCATCGCTGAGGTACAGACCAGCCTTGGCAAACTTGAGCGGCGGCAGCACCGAATTAGTGGTGTTCCAACCGAGGACGGAATCCCAGGTGCCGTTTGTCCAGTTAGTGCCAGGACCGGGTAGTGGCCCGTGGGTGATTTCGATCATCCGCGAGCGGACAATGATGCCCACATCGGACAGGTGCCAGAACTCGTCGAGCTGGCTGTTGCTCAGCGTGAAGCGATCTTCGTAGAGGCCGAGCATCCCGTGGATGCGCTCAATGCCAAGCTCGCCAACGCCGTCGTCGCTGTAGTCGTCGTTGATTAAAAACTTGCGGCCGAAGCTGAGCTGCGGCCAGTCAGGGCGCAAATAGACGCCAGTGTGGTCACACAACCATGAGCCGCTACTTAGCCCGTGGTCGTCGAGCAAGAACCGGCGGTGGTCGTAGCCGCTGTAGACCCTGAACAGGTTTGATCGCACTGGCGCCGAAAGGCGCGACACGCCGATCAGCCCGTTGGTCACATTCAGATCGTCGGGTGCCTGGTCTAGGCCGAGCTGAAACTCGGCCCAGCGCAGCGTCCCAGCTTCAGACTCTTCAACAAATGGGGCAAAGCCAATCCATCTGAGTGCGGTTTTGAGGGCTTGCGGTGTGCCCCTGATGCGCTGCCATAGCACGCCTTCAGCCAGGGCCTGGCGTTGGTTGTTGCCCAGGTAGGGCAGCAGTTCATTCAGACCGTATTCATATATCAGCCACGGAACGACGCTGTCTGGAATGTCTATCCGTTTGGCTGTGCGGATCTTGCCAACGGGTAGGCCAATACGCTCCAGACTGGATGTAGCACGCGAAAAGTCCCGCTCAAGCGTGGTCGCGTTGGGCGGCAGCAGGTCGTAAAGGCTCATCGATCACGACCGGCCAAGCTGAGCGAAATCGTGTCTAGGGCTGGGGCGTCACTTGCTGTGCAGATGATGTTCTGTGCCGGCGTTGTAAGAACAACACGTTGAACACCGGCGGGGTGCAGTTGGGCAATCAGCCAGGTGGTCGTTACGTCCCAACCGAGGCCGGCCTGTTCTTCAAAGGCGGTCTTCAGCAGTGTGCCCAGCCCCTCGAACACTTCTGCCGGCGTGTCCGGGTAAAGGTAAACCTGGGCCACAACATCGACCGGGATGATGTTGGCGGCCTGGACTGCCACGGTGTCGGTCAACACGCGCACGGCATCCGCCTGTATGGCGGTGTTTACTTTGGCAATCAGGTCGGGACTAGAAGCGCCATAGCCGCCACCGGCCTGGATCACAGCAAAGATCCGCAAGCGATAGGCAGCATCAGTTTCCCCGCTGTTGCGCACAACGCCAAATCCAGCGCCCAGCTGGTTAAGATCGGCGCCGGTTGCCTCTTCAACCTGCTCGGCTTCTTTGCTGAGAATGGCAATGCGCACTTCGCCGGGCGCAGGGCTGCTGACAGCGGCATCTTTTACACGCGAATCAGCAGACAAGGACTGGTAGCGATACCATGCAGCGCCGCCGGCGGTGCTGCTGCCCATGATGCGCTCGACCGTGCGCAGCCGCAGTTCATCGTCGCTTTCTTCCGTGCGGCGTGTCAGGCCGTAAAAAGCTGCCAAGTTATCCAGGTCGCTGCCAAGCGCAAAGCGAAGCAACGTTGCCCGCAAAGCGTCGTTGATGCGCTGGCGAAGCAGCAGCTCACGGGCGGCGACGACTTCTAAGATTTTGATCCCTGGGTCCGACTCCAGAATCTCGCTGTACTCAGGGTCACGAGAGACCAGATCCGTGATTATGTCAGCAAGAATCTGCTCATAGTTGAGTTCCTCAATGATCGTTGGATCAGGTATGGAGCTGAATTCGATTGCTGCCATCAGATCACCAGCCCCTCGATCTCGACCTTGCGGCCATCGAGCAGATAGTAGCCAACAAGGCTCAGGCTGATTTGGCCGGCCTCACCCACAGATTCAATCTTCACTTGCTCCAACCGCAAGCGGGGCTCCCAGCGGTCCAGGGCTTCAGCAGTTGCAGCCACAAGGTCGGCTACAAGGCTTCTGTTGATCGGGCGGTCCACAAGGCGCGGTAAGCGGCTGCCGTAGTCCCGGCGATGCACCCGAGTCCCGACGGGCGTGGTGAGAATATCCTCGACTGACTGGCGCAGGTGGTCAAAGCCGCCTAAGGCGGTACCGGTGCTGCGGCTCATCCCGGCCATGCCGCGCCTCCTAAGGGTTCAGGTCAATTCTCGCACCGATGATCTTGACGTTGCCAGACGCGTTGATTTCCACGTCGCCAGACGCCTTGATTTCCACGTCGCCTTTTACGTCCATTAACAGCTTGTGGGCTTCACGGTCATATTCGATCACAGTGCCATCCTCGAAGGTTTGGCGTTGCACTGTTGGGCGGTCAGCGTTCTGGTTTTCGTTGCTGAATGCTGCTGGCAAAGCCACAGCATTCGCCAACTCGCCAGAAGGTGCCAGGACCAGCATGACTTCGCCCACCTCGGGCGCCCACCAGAACTTATCGTTGCCGGCCCGCAGGGTCATCCACGGAATCCAGTCGGTTGTCAGTTCACCATCCTGCAACTCCACACGAATGACAGCTTTGGCGTAGTCAGCCTCCTTCACCACGCCATATCGGATGGCGTTGCTGAGCTGGCGGGCGCTTTCTGTGTTTTCGTAGGAGCCAACGCCGGAAGTAGTTTGGTCGTCGCGGTTAGCTCCGAGCACTGGCTAGCTTCACGAAATAGCGGGCCACGGCTGGCAAGTCGCCGGCCTGCATCGGCTCATCCAGTTTGCCGGTGAGCAGCAGCTTACTGGCCGCCAGGCGCACAGCTTGAGCTAACTCGTGTGGCAACTCGGCCGGCAGTTCGGCGCCAAACTCCTCACGCACTGCAGCCGATGCCAGTTCGACAGCTCTGCTAAGGGCCGGGCTGTCGCCGTCATAGTCAATGTATGCAGCCAGGTCTTGAACTGAGACGCTGGTTTTCCAGGCTTCGTTTTCTGGCGTGCTGGGGTCATCGGCACGGAACTCACCGTTGGCGGTCCGGGCGCGGGTTTTGCGGGTGGTGGCCATTAGTTGATCGGCTCCTCTTGAGAGAACAGCTCGGCCTCGCCAATGGGGCAGGCTTCGCCTGTTTGGGTTGCCGGGGACCCGGCATAGATCCGCCCACCAGGATAAGCGCCACTCCGGTAGATGCTGGATGGATTGGCTTCCACGTATGGATCGCTGCAAGTGTCCCGGTAGCCCTTGCGGTAAATGATTTCGTAACGGAGCTTTGCGCAGCCGGTGCTCAGGCCGCCCTCCCACTCCACTTCGCTGTTTGTGCTGGCCAAGCGGATCTCGCCGCTTTCAAAACCGGGCATGTCAAAACTGTTGAACCTGCCCTCAACCTGATCTGCAAAATCGTCCAGGGCGTCGTCCACGTCCTCGTAACTTTGCAGGTAGCACTCGATCATCGCGATGCACTTGCGCCGCGTAAAACCGCCGAAGCCACTTGCAGAGTAGGTTTCCACGTCCTCTGGCTCGCGGGTGTGGACCACGATTGCAGGCAAATCCTGCTCTTCTAAAGGCGCTGGGCGGCCTGCATACACACGGGGCCCGGCTGCAGTTGCATCGATCAGCCGGGCCACCATGGCGTTTCTAATTAGCTTGCGCGGGTGGGTCATCCAGCGGCTCTGTGCAGCATGAGCAGCCAGCCGGTGTGTCCGTCGGGCTGCGCATCTCTAACTCGGTAAGTGGTGTTGCGCACCACAACAACATCGCCAGCACGGGGCTCAAAAGAAAGGCTCCACCCATCAATCAGAACGATTGGTTGGGTGGAGTTCACTTGCATCCCGGTTTCTGGGTCCAGGCCGACATGACTGGCCTGGTAAACGCCTTTGACCTGGGCTGATTGCTGACCACGGGTGTAAGTGACAGGTTCCCCCATCACCCGCACCACGGCAGTCAGCGCACGGTTGGCCAGGTCATTCAGCATTAAACGCGGAGGCGCACAGTGGCAGCAGCGTCAGCAGTGGCGGCAGCTACGAGAAAGTGTCCGATGACGGTGTTGCCTGCGGCAACGCCAGTCACTTTCTTGGCGCTGTTGTCCCAGTAGGCCACAGCGCCCTGAACACCATCTGTACCGGCGCCGGTGGCCTTAGTCAGGCTGTAAACGCCTTCGGTAGCAATCGCGCCGACCTCGCCATTAGCGATGTCAGCAACAGCAACCCCAAACAGGGCGCCCACAAGAACGCCGCCGCCACTGCTCACCGCATAGGGGGCAGTGATGTCAACGTTGCAGCCGTTTTGAACGTAGTTTTTCATGGTTCAGGTCCTCAGGCGCCGGTGGACTTGTAGAAGCCCCGGTGGTTCAGCAGGGTGCAGCCGAAGTCGAGGCGGGCGTAGATGGTAGTGCCATCAGGATCGCGCTCGTTAACGGTTTCAACCTGGGGGCCAGCCTCGCCGTCGAGATAACCGAAGGCGATCATGTCGATTTGGGCTGGGTCAGCGGAGACGTAGTAGACGACTTCGCTGGCGTCATCGAGGCGGGGCTCAACGATCAACGACATGGAACCGGTGAAGATGTTTACGTCGCCGGTGGTGTTTGGCTGAATGGGGCTCAGGAATTTCTGAGCCGCAGTTTCCAGGCTGGTGGGCAGGAGCATGTAGCGCGGCCGCAGGTTGATACGGTTGCCGGCAATGTCCTTCTGATTGCGCAGGGCCTTACGGGCTGCAGAAATTGCAGCTTCACCGATAACTCCGGCGCCCTGGTTTGCGTGGTCGGCATGGAATAGCGCCTTGCCGTCGTAAGCCATCTTGGCGTTGGAAGTGATGAGCTTCCACACTTCGTTTGACTCAAACAGGCTCATGCCCCGGCCGATCATCGAGGGGATGCGGCTGAGAGCATCCAGATCATCGTTGATGATGAGCTGGCGGGTGACGCTGATTTTCTTGCCGTAGGTGTAGATCCGCCAGGAGCTTTCTTGCTCCTTAACGGTTGCGGCCTTGTATTCACCGCCTTCGAGCAAGGGCTCAGGGGTGATTTGGCCGGCAATTTCAAGCTCGTACACGGGCTTGAAATCAGGCAAGTTCCGCTGACGTGCAATCGGGCGGAAGGTTTGCTGCTCCTCGGCGTAAGCGTTTGCCAGGGTCTTGCGAGCAATGTTGCTCAGCAGCTTGGGAAAGTCGCTGGTGGAGTGCATGGCACGGCCGGCGATTTCCGACTTGCTCATGCCTACCAGGCTGTGACCAGAGCGCACGAGTGCGTCTTTGGCCATGTCAATCAGGCTGCTGTGACCATAGGCGCGTGCCTGATCGTCCCACTCACGAAGGCCACAACGGGCCTCCAAAGTGGCGGTCATGCACTCGCTGCGCTTCTGGCCTTCGTCGGCCAGCACCTGCACGTGAGTACGGGTGGGCGCAGCAGCTTCGCGCTCTGCCATTTTGTCAATGATGCATTTGCGGGCTTCGTCGATGGCAATGCCATCTTCTGCCAGTTTGTCGGCCAGGGAGTCATCCAGCCCAGCGGCGCGAACGGAACGGCGGATTTCCGCCACCCGACGACGCTCAGCAGCGATGACAGCCTGGATGTCCTCGGGGGAGGCGACGCGGTCCTGGGCCACAGGGGGCTCAGGAGCAGCGACCTCCAGTTCGCGGGTGTCTTCCATTGGGCTGGTGTCCTTTACAGGCTCGTTGTGAACTGTAGGCGGCTCATCTGAGCGCACCTGGGCCCCTGCATCTGCAGGGATTGGGACAAGGGAAAGTTCATGGGGTTCCCAGTCCACAGCACGCATCACCGTGGTATCACCCTCAGTGCTGCGCTCGTATTTCCAGACGCGGTAGCCCACCGAAATGGACCTGATGATGCCGTCACGCACATCCCGGAAGATGGGCTCAACGTCATCGCGGCTGGAAAACCGCACTACGGCGCGGCCTTCGTTGCCGTCCAGCCAGGCACGCTCAACCACCCCAACAATGTCGGAGAGCTCGAGTGCGCTATGACTGTTCAGCAGCGGGGCCCCGGCGTTCAGGCGTTCCATGCGGATCGCCTTCTTGTCCATCGACAGCTCCTCCATGAAGGGGCCGTCGAAGCCGTAGCGTGCCACCCGTGCGCCTGTGGTCCACACGACCTCGACCGTGCGCTGTTCGGCGTCAACGGTCTCGGGTGCGAACATCGCCCGAGTTTGGAGTAGTTCGCTCATTGCGACTCCACTGGCGGTTTGATTCTAAGGTTACTCATCTTCAGGCTCGTCAGCCGCCGGCGCTGCAGTGTTGGCCTGGGCTGCGCTGTTTAACTGGCCGCTGCCGCTGACCTGCCGGGGGTCGCTGTCCAGGATAAGGCCTAGGCGGTCCAGGGCTTCGTTGTCCTCAGCCATTTCGTCGAAGACTTCTTCAGGATCATAACCAAACTCACGGATAGCTTCGCTAAGCGACAAGAAACCGGCACGTACTGCCTTTTTCGTTGCTTCAATTTCTTTGGCCGGGTCAATCAATTCGCGGCGCGGGGGCGTCCAGTGTGCAACGATGCCCTCCAACCGCACGCCGTTAACGCTGCCAGCTTGCACAAACCAGTTCCAAATCGGGCTGAGCATTTGGGGAACCAGCATTTGCCATCGCCAGGCTTCAATATTGCGGTGGAACTCCAGCCAGCCCATGCGGCCGCTACTAAAACTGGTGTTACTCAAATCGCCGGTTAGTGCTTCGTATGTGACACCGTAACCTGCTGCGATTTGCAGCAAGTATTCGCGTGTAATTTTGTCAAACTCGCCAACGCTGGGCGGCGATGCAAAACGAATATCTTTGCCAGGGGGCAGGATTTCAAGCGCACCGGGCTCCAGCTTGTCAATCAGTTCGGCGCCCATGCCTGCGTCGGGCGCTTCGGTGTCCACCAGGAATCCGGCAAAGCAAGCAGAAATCTTTTGCTTAAGCAACTGCGCATCACTGTAGTCATCAAAATCACGCAAACGAATGATCACCGGGGATGCCCAGGGAACCCCTCTGGTTTGATGTGGGCGGTCCTGCCGGAATACATGAATGATCTGGTCAGTGCCTACAAAGCTGCTACCAAAGCCGCGCACCCTTACATGATTTTCACCAGGGTGTTCGTCATACAGCCAATAGCCAAGGCGGCGGCCGTTGGCGTCATGCTTTATGCCCTCCCGCGTGAAGCTGCCGTCATCACCAGCGCCGTCGTGGGAGTCATCCAACATGTCTGGCTCCATGATCTGCAGCTGCAGGGGCACCCGCTGATTACTGCTGCTGATGGGGGTTCGCCGGCGGATCAGGACTTCACCAGATTCCACCACGCAACGCATCGCCAGGGCTTGCAAGCCAGCAAAGTCCATACGCCCGTGGTAGTCGCACTGTTGCGGGTCGTTGGCCCAGCTGCTCAGTAAATCAGTGAGCTGCTGACTGCGACGCCGACTGCGCACGGCGCGGGCCTGCCCGATGATGCCCGTGCCGACAGTGTTGCTGACAATCACTGCGACCGCTTTGGCAGCGTATGGGTTGTTGCGCACAAGGTCGCGGCTGCGGTCGCGCAAGGTTTTCAAGGCTGGGCCGGCGGCTGCGTCGGCACTTGTGCCCTGCGTCAGCCAGCCTTCGGTACGGCGGCCCCGGCTGGCGCCGTCATAGCGGCGCAAGGCGTCAAGCTGCAGGCGGGCACGCTGCCGGCGGAGTGCAGCTTGCGGGTTGACGCTGGCAATGATCTGATCCAGCGCGTTCATTTGTAGTCCCTCTGCGTGCTGAAGTATTTGCGGCTGCGGGTGCCTTGCCCAAGGCGTGCGCGGATCATGTCGCGCACCTTGAACAGTTCATCCAGGCTGCGGTATTGGACCTCTTTGTCGTCGTAGCGGACCCTGAGGTAGCCGCTTGCAATGGCTTCTTCGATCGCGGCGAGGCCGGCTTGGCTGAACATGGACATTCGATCAACCTCCTTGAGTCATGTTATCGGCTAAAGGAAGGTGCTTTTGCGCCGTTTGACCGTGGTTTCGCCTGGTTTGCTGCTGGTTTGCGCTGGTTTGGCAGAGCTGCCTGACGTTAGCCCACGCTCATGCTCCCATCGCGTCGCGTCCCAACGGTCAGCACCGACAGCCATTGCAGCGGCCCTGGCGTATACGCGGCAATCAAGGGCTTCATTGCGGTCGCGGGTTTTTTCCCACTGGTATTTCTGGTAGCCGCGCACCACCCGGCTTATCAGGGCCTCGGCTGTCAGTTGCTTGAACCACTCTTCCGGGTGCTGCGGAAAGTGACACCAGCCGAAAGGCAACCCGTCATCCAGGTTTTCAGGCAGTTTCCGGCGCAGCCAGCCGTACAACTCAGACTTAGCCACGCTCACGCCCACGGGCCAAACTTTCACGCCGCCCCTAATGCGCTTGCCACGGATCGTCACTTCAACTGGCGTCGGCGGGCTAATGATCGTGGCCTGCTGTTCACGGCCTTTTACGGCCATCACCCGCATGGCGCTCTGGCGATGCACCCAGCGATAAACCTCTTGCGTGCGGAATCCGCTGTCAATGGCCGCCATGCGTATAGCCACAGTCATGCCGTCTTCACGGGTGTATTCGCGCTGCACCTGCCGGCTCAAGTCTTCCCAAACAGCGTCGTCGGCCGTATCGCCATGTAAAACCACAAAATCGACAGACCAGCTTTCAAGGTTTGGGCCCCAGGCCACGACTTCCATTTCCAAGCGATCTTTCTGTACGTCAATACCTGCGGTGAGGAACGCAGCGGCATCCGCCACTTGACCTAAGGGGTAATTCTCACGGCGGCCATACAACACTTCCCAGTCAGGGGCTTCGCCAGTGTCCGCATAAGTAAGGCCGAGCACCGTGTTTTGAAACACGCGCATCGCCTCGTCAGATTTCTGCGCCTGCATAAATGCTTCAACGCAATCACGCCAACTAAACCACCCGAGGGGTGAATACAGCGAACTGATGTGGTAGCCGCGCCACTTGCCTTCCGGGTTCTCTGGCACCCATTGGCCCTTTGGCAGGATGGCGTTCTTGTGGTGTTCTTCAAAGAGTTCGTCGCAGTGGACGCACTGGTAGCGGACGGTTTCAGGCCGCCCGTTTTCCCACTTCATTTGCTCCCAGACCAGCTGCTGCAACGTGCCGCAGTGCGGGCAAGGCACCTGGAAAAACCGCATGTCGCTATCCACAAACTCGCGCTCAATACGGCTACGGCCGGCCAGCGTGGGAGTGGAAACGTAAAAGATTTTGCGCCTGCTGAATGTCCTTGTGCGGGCCTCGGCCAAAGTGCAGGGGTCACCTTCCCCGTCCACGTCGCCGGGGTATGCATCAGGTTCGTCCAGGAAAAGGAAACGGACCGGCATTGAACGCAGACCGGCGGCGCTGTTGGCGCCCGCCATGACAACCACACCACCTGGAAATTCTTTGGCGAGCAGGCTGTTTCCGCTGTCCCTGCTGCGGGGGTCACGCACCTTGTCTCGCAGGGTTGGGCTTTCTTCAATCAATGGGGCGATGCGCGTTTTGCTGTTGCGCTTTGCCATCTCAACGGTTGGCTGCACCATCAGCATCGGGCCTGGACAGTTGTCGATGCAGTAGCCGAGCCAGTTGTTGCCGGCCTCAGTGCCGCCCACCTGGGCGCCTTTCATGAACACGACTTTTTCTATCGGGCTTGTGGCGCTCAGGCAGTCCATGATTTCCCGCAGATACGGCGTCCGCACGGTGCGCCAATGGCCGGGCTCCGCGCTGGCTCGCTGGCTCAGCATCCGATGCTTGTCAGCCCATTCACTGACGGTCAGCAGCGGATCGGGGCGGATGGCATCCTGGGCAGCGGCCCACACGACCGCCATGCCGTTAGAAAGGGCCATCACTGCTAGCCAAAGCCTCGCAACAGCGGGCGAGTTCGCGTTGCATCACGATCTGCATTTCGTGGCGCTTGGCCGGCTCCACGTTGCCAATAATCGCGGCCAACTCGTTCACTATGCGGACAGGGATGTTTTGCACTGCATCGCGAAACGTGCGCACCATCTTGAACGTTCCCATCTTTACCTCATCCACGCGCACGAGCTGCCCGGCTTTTTCCCGGTACTCCATCTCCAATAGTTTCGCCTTGTAACCTTCCCCGTAAGCGCGTGCCTTGCTGTAATCAATTGACTGCATACCATCAGTGCCGGTAGTCAGCAGGCCCTGAGCTGCAGCCTTGCCAGTGTTGATCTGCTCGGCCGTGCGCTGCTGCGCCTGGCTTGTATTGCGGCGCCACTCCACATCAGCGGCAGCCTGGTCAATCTTGGCGTTGCGCCCTGTGTGGGTCACGGCCTGCCGCAACCGCCCATCTTTGATGGCTTTGCGCACCGCCTGCGGGCTGACCCCACGGTGCGTGGCGTACTCAGGAATTGAAAGCATCATCAATCATGAAACCCAGTGATGAACGGCACGGCGCGGCAGGTTGGCGCATCTTGCCAGGGGAATGCGATGGGCTGGCAAGCGCCTTCCATCTTGATAACGCTGTTCCATTGCTGGGTATCGCTGGCGTCCACCCAGAACCAGGCGTCCACGTCATAAAACTTAACAATAAGGTCGGGCAGCTGTTTACAGCTGGCAATCACCCCATCCACGAGCAACATCCCAGCCGCAGGCTTAGGCAACAGCGGCAGGTCCAGCCTGTGCGACAGCGCCACGGCCATGACCAATCCGGCGGGGCTGGCGCCATAGACGCCGCTGCGCCTGCCTTGGATGCACTGCGCAGCGATCAGGTCAATAGCTGCATCAAACCCGGCCCAGCTGAGCTGCATCATCGTTAGTGCCCATAGAAAGCATCCAGCGCATACCAGACCAGGCTGTTCCGGTAGCCGCCTGGATGCGTTGGCACAATGGGCGTCACACCATGCAAGTTCCGCCACGCCGGGTAAACAAGAAGCGAGTTATCCGCGCTGTTGAAAGTGGTGTCGTAATCAGGGACGAACAGGTTGCCGCCGATGGCGTTGCGGCGCTTTGTGATGATTGCATTGATCCCACCCTTCACGTTCAGATTGTCTTGATGCATCCGGGCGGCAATGTTGCAGTTGCTGATACTGCTGCTGAACAGCTCAGCAAAACGCCACTTCTCAGGCACGCGGCGCAGCACGGCTTCACGATGCATTGCATACACCTCCGGGGCTGCCTGCTCAACAATGCCCAAGGCTTCTGTGCCGGCCTTGATCATGGCTTTGACAAAAGTGCGGGCGCTGGCCACGGTATGCACGGCGCTTCGGTTGGGATAGCCGCGCCTCATATGTGGTTTAGGCGGGATGCTGCCCAGAATGCATGAATACTGATCCACGATTCTGTACTGCATTTTGCCGTCAGGGCCTTTACCCATCGGCTGCTTCCGCTCCATCAGGCTCTTAGGCACGCGATCGCTGTTCAGCTCAGCGTCGGCAATGTTCACCAGGGCCTGCAGGCGTTCAGGCAGCTTGGCCAGGTAAAAGCCAATAGGCTTTCCCTCCTCCCCGATGAACATCGTGTCTTCAAACAAGGTTGGAGGCCGTTCGGCCGGTTCGTCATTGATCTTGAAGGCGTGGGCCACTTTCTGCAGATGGACAGTTTTCATAGTTGGCACAGCTTGCGAAAGTTGGCTTCGGATTCAGCAGGAGTTTCGTTTCTCCAAATGGCTTTCGGGCCAGGAAACGCTTTGAAAAAACTGACCCGGCTGCGCATGTTGGATGCGTATGTGTTTTCGTTCCAGCCACCGCTGCCGCGCTGCAACACCCGGCGGTAAACGACATCACGCGGCACGTTCAGCAGAATGCAAGCCAGGTCAAAGCCCATACCCTGCAGAACACCGATGTCCTTCTTGGCTGAGTAATACTGGCCAGCGATGACCAGCTTGCCGGTGTAGTTCTGCAGGCTGGCCCAGACTTCGGCCTTGCTGTCACCGCTCAGGCTGTCGGCACCAAATTGCTTACGGCCCAGAATGTCGAACTCCTGGCAGCGGCAAACGTAATTGGATTGCCCAACAAAGGCGGCCCGCTCAATGATTGTGCTTTTGCCGGCGCCCATGGCCCCAGTCAAAAAAACTGCCTGCTTCACAGCTTGGCCTTCTCAGCGGCCAGCTTGTCAATCAGCATCATGCCGACGTAGCCACCTTGCGCACGCCAGAACTTGACCAGCTCCTGGGCTTCTTCGTAGTGCTCAGGCTCAAATTCAATCTGTATGGCCTTCTTTACGTCACTTGCCATTTCGTCGAGCTGTTTGTCCAGGTCGTCCTCGCCGTCCAACACGCTGTAATCCAACTCGGCGCCAAAGCTGGGCAGGTCATCGCCCCAACCCAGCAAGGTCAAGTCAAACTCCAGGCCTTCCAGGTCTGCCAATTCAGCTTTCAGCAGTTCGTTATCCCAGCCAGCGTTCAGGGCCAGTTGGTTGTCGGCAATCACATACGCCCTGCGTTGCGCCGGGGTCAGGTGGTCTAGCACCACTACAGGCACCTCATCCAAGCCCAAAGCCTTGGCGGCCATCAGGCGGCCATGGCCGGCGATGATGCCAGCTTGCGTGTCGACCAGGACCGGATTTAAGAATCCGAACTCCACAATGGACGCGGCAATGCGGTTTACCTGTTCTTCGGAGTGGGTGCGCGGGTTGCGGTCATAAGGCACCAGCTTGTCGGCGGGCCAAACCTCAACTCGCTTGGCCATGGCTGGCTTGATGGAGACGGGCATGGTTTGGGCTAGGTGGGGTGGCTTGGCAAATGTTAGACACCCAATAGGCCACAAAAGCAACCAAAGCGCAACCTCTAACGTATTGGTTTCCCTCGGCTTTCCGGTGGTTGCCGATTCATTGAAAATCTCCGCCAGCCTGTCAACTTGCCTGCCATGGAGGGAGGCAAAGCGGCAGGCAAAATGACAGGCGAGTCTGTAATCCCTTGCGGCGCAATGCTTTTCGCAACCCGAAAAAACCGCTGACACTGGCCAAAAAACGGGAGCGTGGCGCCCGCAGGCTGGCCGGCCAGGGGGGACCCAACCCGGCGGGGGGGTGTGGGCAACAAAGGCAAGGGATGCCCCTGGGTTGCGCAGCGGACGCCCTGTGCCTTTGTGGGATGTGTGCAGGGGTTGCCCCCGACTGCCTTACCTGACAAACCCTGCAGACACCTTCTTGATGCCTTGCACAATGCCGTTCTGCAGTTGCTCCTCAATGCGCTGCTCAGTGGCTTGCTGGATGGCCCCTTTGTGTTTGCCACCTGTGTAGATGGCATGGATGGACGGCCCATGGACCACCCGCAGGGGCAGACGTGCCTGGCCCTTGCGCTTAAAAGGAAGGCCCTTGGCAATAAAGCCGCCCTTCACGATGCTGCGCTGGCCCTTGAAAATGGCAAGGGACAGGCCTTTGGCTGTTTCCTTTGCCTTGTACTGCATTGCCGTTATTGGTTTGCGGCTGGTCCTGATGATTGCTGTTTGCCCACCATCCCGATAGGTGGGCTGGGATACGTCTTGCTTAATGCGCCCTGCGCTGAGTGAGTACCGCTGGCCGACTTCCTTGGCGAGGGTAGTGCGCCCACCACGGGCGGCAATCTTTACGCCATGCTTCACAGCTTTTGGAATGTCCTGGGCAGACATGCGCTGCAGCGCGGCGACCAGCTCTTTGTCGCCAAGCACCCGAGCAGTGAGCCGAATGTCAATTTGTGCCATTGAACGGGCCTCCTGTATCCAGGCTAGGGGGGCAGAGGCTTTCAGAGGTTCCTTGAGGGCCGCTGAGGTCTGTTGAGGTTTGTTGAGGTTTTGCGCGTGCGGTGGTTACGGTGTGGTTACGGTCAGCGTAACGGATGTAAACCTTTGCGCCAGAAGGCTTTAGGTGCCATGCGTTACACGTTACACCTATTTTTTAAGAGAGGTAAAAAAAAGAAGAAGGAGGGGCACACACACACACAGCACAAAGGGGGGCTATTGCGCCAGGTTGGCGTAACCGCTGCAACATACGCGAAAACCCCTGCACTGCAAGGGTTTTAGGGTGTTACACAGGGCGTAACTTGGTTACAGTGCCGCCAATGGCAAGCGTGTCGCGCGGGATTTGGCCCCTGCGCCTTTGAAATGCACAACACCGGCCCGCTCAGCACCGGGCAAGCGTGCGAGCACCGTTGCCCAAGAATGGGCCCAGGCTGTGTCCTGCAAAATCGTCCGTATGGCCTGGGCAGTGTTGCTCACCAGGAGATGCCCTGTGTCCTCCACGCGAAGGCCATTGCGGCCTAAGGCAGCCTGCGCAAGGTTGGTACTAATGTCCAAGCTCATCTCGGCACCCTGCGCCAGCTCAACGACCTCGCCCAAAGTGCGGGTAAAAGTGCCGTGATCTGTCTCAATACGAATTTGATGCTGCAGCAGGCGCTGGATGCACTGCACCTCGTCGGGTACTTCAGTGGCCTGGCTGTAAGGCTCCCAGTCGTTGTCCTCAATCAGCGCACGGGCTTCAGCTTCGGTTGGGACATGATCATGCATCAATGCCCAGGCGCCGGCTAAAAGCGTGCCGTATTGGTCACCTTGGCGCTGGCTGTCAAAGGCATCAGCAGCTACGCGGGTAAACACGCGGCACGCTTGGCGGATCATTGGGATCAACGCCACAGTGCGAGCGATGAGCCGCACAGCAAACTCAGGCGTAATGGTTTTTTCTAGGTCGCGCTCTAAAGATTCCCAGTGGGCCTGGCGCTCATCCTTCGGTGTGTCATTGCCGTTGCGCAGTGTGAGTTGAGCAAACCGGGTGCGATCTGCGCCTTGCTTTAGTGCCGTCGTGATGGACGACATGAAGAACATGCTGCGGATATGGAAGCGTGTCACTTCCCCGCTCGGGCTGCCCTTCAGCATCTTGGCGTGCGACTCGCTACTGGCAACGCGGGCCAAAGCCAGCACGTTCTGCATCCTGTACTGGTCCTGTTTTTCGTTTGATTCGGCCTCATCAAACACCACAGGCAGCGCATCACTGCGCAATGCCTGGCGCAAACCGGCTTCGCTTGTGTTGCCGGCGACGTTTAAGCCAAGGTCGGCCAGCAAAGGGGCCACAAACTTGTCCAGGATGGCGCTTTTGCCAGTGCCGGCGCCGCCTGTTAACCAAGCGTGCGGGCGCCAGTCCAGCGCACCGCAAATAGGCGCCAAAGTGGCCCAGCCAGCCAACAGCAGGCCAGAAGCTGGTACTTCCCAGCGAAATCGGCAGGCCAAGGCGGCCACCAGGGCAGCCTCATCGGCATTTAACGGGCAATGGCCGGGGCCCTCCAATGCCTGGGCGCGTTGGTACAGGTAACGCGACTGAAGCGCGGCCGTGATCGGCATGGTTTCACCATCAACGATCAAACGGTCGCCTAAATGCACAACAGCCCGGCCGGCATCGTGCCAAGCGCCCCTACCTCGTATGCGTTCAGGGCTGTAGACGCCAACGGCTGAGCACTGCTGGAACAGGCTGGCAGCTGCGGCCACCCATTTCACACCTTCGCGACTGCCGGGGTACAGCGATTCCCAGAAGGGCAACGGGGCCAGCGCGACAAGGTTGGTACTGTTGTGGCTTGCGCGGCTCAAGCGCATCACCTGGCCGGTGTTGTTTGGCTGGTAGTAATAATTTTCGCCGTCAAAGCCCAGGCACTGAAACGGCGGCGCTGAGTCAGGCTCAGCATCAGCGGCTGTGGCAGCCAGTGGGATAGCCCTGGGGGCCACATGACTGATATGGGCCGTTACCCAGGCGGCGGCCTGCTGCTGGGTCCACTGGGCGTCAGCCAGGTCCCAACCGGTTTTCCATGTGGGGCCGTTGGCAACGATGCGCACAGTGACCCCCGGCAGTTGCAGCAAACGCTGCCCCAACTCATCCATCGCCTGCTCACCTGGCGCATCGTGATCAGGCCAGAGCACAACCTTTCGCCCGGCAAGGGCGCTCCATGCTGTTTTGCTAATGGCCTTACAGCCGCCGGACCATGTGACGACCACAGCTTGCGGAAACAAAAGCGCGGCGGCGTCTGCTGTTTTCTCGCCTTCAACTACCAGCACATTGGCATCAGGCCGCTCGGCCAGGCCAGCCTCGTTATACAAAGGGCGGCTATCGCCCAACGGGGCTTTCCAGCTCCAAACAACACCATTCCAAGTCAGCGGGCGAATGGCTTTGCCGGCAAAGCGGCAAACGTAAAAAGTTGGGCTGTATTGCCAAACATGTTCAGCCCCACTGGTAGGAGGGGCAACAGGCGGCGCGGGTATGAACGCAGTTGAAGTCCCCTGAGGTCCCTTGAGGTCTATTGAGGTTCCTTGAGGCTTTGTGGCCGAGCGTGGCGCTGCAGCAGAAAGCCGTGCCGGGGCTTTTTCCGCACCGATACCCAGGTGTTCTTCAACAGCGCGTGCGGCTTGTTTGTAATCCCAGCCTTTGACGCGCATCAGCAGGTCCATACCGTTGCCAGCGCCGCCGTTCTGGTGTTTGCCGCCGCAACGGTTGCAAAACCAGGATCCACTACCGTCCTTGTCATCAAACCGGTAGCGGTCCGTGCCGCCGCACAAAGGGCAAGGCTGATGCGCGTCAGTCAGTTGCTGGTCGGTGAGGCCGCCAAGACACGCCAAGATTTCCGGCCAGCGCCCACGGGCGGCCCGCACTAGGTCAGCCATGGTTAGTCCAACCTTTCTTTCTCAATCTCCAAAGCCAACCGGCGTAGCTCTGTAACAACAGTGCGAGGCGTGGACCCTGGCATGTGAGCCAGCAGGGCGGCACGTTGGCGCAGCAGTTCACCCATGCGGCGCCGCTCGTAAGAAACACCAGCGGCAAACGCCACAGAGTCGCGCAATTCCTGGGGTCTCATGCGTCGGCCTCTTGCGCTATGGCAGCTGAAGTCCCTTGAAGTTCCTTGAGGTCTATTGATGTTCCTTGAGGTCCCAATGCCAGGGCGGCCCGTTTGCGAAAAATGCGGCAGGCCCGGACTACTCCTTCAGCTGCTGTATAAGTCCAGTTGCGGTGCTGTATCTGTTGCGTGGCCCAGTGCTCGGGTTGCTTGGCCCATCTGAGGACGGCCTCGTCGTTGGCTGGCGAGCATCTCATGGCATCTCGGTAAAGGCATCGCAGGCGCTGCAGGCACTGCTGAGGGGTGAGTGTTGCCATCGCGGGCGATGCAGGTTGACCGGCCCAGTGTGCGGGTGCTGGGCAGTTGGTAAAGGTGGGCTGTCGCAATTTGAAATCAGGCTCTGCCGTCAAGGATGGCGCGGGCCTGGTCCACTGTCCGAGCCACGCCGGCAAGTCCACCAGCGGCACGGACCACCTCAATGAATCGCAGCTGTTCGGGCGTAGCCCTGGCCCTGTCCTTGACTTCGATTGCCACGAAAACGGCCACCGATTGCCCCACCATGTCCGGAGTGATGTTGACCGTGTGCCACCCGATAAGGTCGCTGCTGCCGGTGCAGAGTCCGTAGCGGACCAGGCGGCCGGAGTGGTCTTTAAGAGCGCCTGTGTTGTTGCGGAACAGGCGAGCAGCGCCACAGCCCAACGCCAAACGGATTGAATTTTGGACGACGTGCTCATTGCTGCGCCCTCCGGCCATGACGGTGCTGACGGGCGTTCCAGATGTGATGTGCCCAGCCGGGACTGTAGCCGCGCTGTGCGGCCAGGGCCTGCAGGGCTTCAAGGGTCTTCGCTTGCGCACGCTCCTCGTCCTTGCCGCGCTTCACCAGGCGCAGCTCTGCGCAGGGGGTCCATTCCGAGGACCAGGCCGCATCTGGCCCAACAAATGGCACGATCAGTTCGTTGCCTGTCTGTGATCGCAGCAGGAGGCGGGCGTGCCAGCCGGTGTCAAACCGGGCTACCGCCTCCACCCGCATCGGCGGAACCGGGTGCGTGGCACGGGCGGGCTCATCCTTGAACGTCACATAATCGCCCACGCGGAACGCGGCAAGCTCCACAAGATCGCCGTCAATAACGGCCAGCTCGCGCCTCTCAGTCTGAAACTGGTGGCCGCACACGGGGCACACGGTGGCCGCCGATGGGATGGCGGCAAAGCACCCGTCGCATACCTTCACTGGCGGGGCGGCGTCACGGTTGCGCTTCCTGCGGCCCTTCAGGCTCCAGTCACGCGGGTCAGTGGGCAGGCCGTGCCGCTGGGTGTTGCCGACGTGATCCATGATGATCGCGTGGTCCTTGCCAGGCGCCGGGCGCAAGCATCGCCCCACCTGCTGCAGGAACAAGCCAAGCGATTGCGTAGGTCGGAGCAGGATCGCGCCTGTGACGCTGGGAACGTCGGTGCCTTCGCTGATGATCTGGCAGCTGGCCAGCACCTTGATCCGCCCGGCGCCCAGGGCCTCGATCAGGCCGCGCCGGGTGTTCTTGTCCATGGTGCCGTCAATCACTGCAGCAGGAAAGCCGGCGGAGTTGAAGGCATCGGCTACCGCCTGTGCGTGGGCCACCGTGCAGCAAAACGCGATAGCGGTGCCCGGCGCAAGGTGCCGGCGATAGTGAGTCACAGCATCGCCCATGATGCCCGCCTGCTGCAACTGCTGCTCTGCTTCATTCATGCGGTAGTCGCCGCCCAGCTTGCGGACGCCGCTCATGTCCAACTTGTTCGGTGGGGCATACACGCGGGCCGGCGCCAGGTAACCCTCTTCCGTGAGCCAAGCTGCATCTGGCCCGATGACCATCTCTTGGAAGAAATGGCCCAAAGCCTGGCCGTCTAAACGCTCTGGGGTCGCAGTGACCCCTAAAACTTTGGCCCTGGCGTAGTGGTCAATCACCTTTGACCATTGACCAGCGACGGCGTGGTGTGCCTCGTCAACAATCAACAAACCGAAGAAGTCAGCTGGAACGCGATGCAGCCGCCGCGCCAGGGTTTGCACGCTGGCAATCTGGACGCTGTGGCTCAAATCCATACTGCGGCCGGCAGCGATAACGCCGTGGTCCATGCCCAGCGCCTGCAGGCTGCGACTGGCTTGATCTACCAGTTCTTGCCGGTGGACCAATATGCAAATGCGGTTACCGCGTTGGGCGGCTTGCTCAGCAATGTGGCTAAAAATGACCGTCTTGCCGCCGCCCGTGGGCAGGACGTATAGGCAGCAACGTGTACCTCTCATAAATCCGAGCCGCAGGTTGTTTACTCCCTCTTCCTGATACTTCCTAAGTTTTACTTTCACTTTCCGGAATCTTTGTAAGTCGTTGACAATACAAGGAAAACACGGCAAATACGGGTACGCAAGTAATGTTTAGAATTGTTTCAATAAGAGCCGTGAAACTCAGTGATGATGCAGGATGCGGGTAACCACCCCTTTTCAAAAAAACATGCGATGACTACCCCCTGCATTGCCATTGAACTGAGCAACGCGGAGTACCATGAGCACCCTGCTGTCTCGAAAAGCCACCTGGACAAGGTTGCGAAAAGTCCAGCGCATTACTGGGCCAACTTTCTTGACCCAGAGCGCGTACCGATGGCTCCAACCGACGCCATGGTCCTGGGCACCGCATTACATACCGCCGTGCTGGAGCCCCACCTATGGAGCGAGCAGTTTGCCATCGCTCCTGATGGCATTGACAGGCGTTACAAGGCTGGGAAAGAAGCCTGGGCCGCTTTTGAAGCCGAAGCCCAAGGCAAAACGGTTATGACGGCTGAAGATGGCCAACGTATCCAGCGGATGGCCCAGGCAGTGCATCAGCACCCGGCCAGCAGCATCCTTCTCAACCTGCCAGGGGTTGTGGAAGCCAGCTACTTCTGGACTGACGACGAGACCGGCCTTGAATGCAAGAGCCGGCCCGACTGGCACAGCACGGACCGCCGTCTGATTGTTGACCTCAAAACTACTCAAGACGCCAGCCCCCAAGGTTTCCAGCGTTCGGTGGCCAAGTGGCGTTACCACGTTCAGGCCCACTGGTATCAACGCCCCTTTGCCGAAGCTGAACATTTCCTTTTCGTGGCAGTGGAAACGACCGCGCCTTTTCTGGTGGCGGTTTATGCGGCAACCCCTGCAATGGTTGCAGCCGGCGCCCGCGTTGCTGAACGTGACCTGCGCCTCATTGCTTCATGCCGCCAGTCCAACGAATGGCCTGGTTACGGCGACACCATCCAACCCCTCGACCTACCTAACTGGTGTAATGACTGATTCAACCGCTTTGACCACAACGGCTCAGGCGCCTGCAGCAATGGCGTCCAAAATCCAACTCGAAATACAGGAGTTTGAACTCGACTGGCGCCGCGCCAAGGCATTGAGCATGAGCCGGATGGTGCCGCCGCACTTTCAAAACCATGCTGAGGACTGCATGGTGGCCGTAATGATGGCCCGGACACTTGACATAGACCCGCTGCGGGCTGTGCAAAACATTCACGTCGTCAACGGCCGGCCTGGCTTTGACGCCAGTTTCACTATTGGGTTGGCAAATACGCGAGGGCCGTTTACCGGCCCAATCACCTGGACAACGCAGGGGCAAGGCGAAGATTTGAGTGTGACAGCGGAAGCAACAATTCGCTCCACTGGGCAAACAGTCACCAGCACCGTTTCCATGCAAATTGCCAGGGCTGAAGGCTGGACCAAGAACCCCAAATACCGCACGATGCCAGAGCAGATGCTCAAATACCGGTCAGCGACGTGGCTGATACGTTTGCATTGCCCTGAAGTATTGATGGGCCTGCAGTCCAGCGAAGAACTGGCAGACGTGCAGTATGTGCAGGTCAAAGAAGAGCCAAAGCGATCAAATGGAAGGCGTAGCACAAACGCCGTAGCAGACATTAACCAACAAATCAAAGAAATGGCTGCAATGGTGGAAGTGTCACAAACTGCGCCTACATCCGTGGGCGCTGCAGAACAGGATTTGTCAAGCACGCCAATAGAAGGAGGCAGCGGGCAGATTGACGATCCATTCGCATAAGGGAAACTGTTTATGAGTGAACGTCTCTACTTAACGAGCAAGGAGCTCGCCCATCGGTGGCGGCTCAGTGAACAAACGCTGGCGAACTGGCGCCACGCGAAGAAAGGCCCGCCATTCTTGCGCATCGGCGGGCGCATTTTGTACCCACTTTTAACAACACACGATTACGAGCACAAATGGCTTACACAGCACAACTCACAGGCAACCTTGGCCGCGACCCGGAGCTGAGATACCTGGACAACGGCAAGATCGTTGCGAACTTTACTGTCGCCGTGCGGCAAAGTAAAAAGGAAGCGCCGGCGCGATGGGTCAAGGTTGCCATCTGGGGCAAGCCTGCTGAATACGTTGGCGACTACGTCCGCAAGGGCGACAGCGTGCTGCTCATGGGCCGCGTGGAAGCGCCTGAGGTTTACACGCGGAATGACGGCAGCACTGGCATCGCCGAAGTATTTGTCGCAGACAACGTTGAAAAGTTTGGCGAGCGCCAGCAGCAGGGCCAGGCTGCGCCAGCGCCCACGCGCACGCCACCGGAGCGGCCTGTGTACAAACAAGCTCCTCCGGTGGCTGCAATGGCCCCGCCTGTTGGTTTGCAGCAACAGCCCACGGACAACGACATACCTTTCTGATCTGCATCTGGGCCCGCTTTGGCGGGCCTTGCCACCAATCATGGACGCCGACTACATCACATGGCTACGCCGGCAGTACCGCTGTCAAGACGTGCTCAATCTTGTCCACTTGAGCGCTCTGGGCACCGGCTGGCACCGGCTGGCTGACCTGGCGGTGACCTTTGGCAGCCACGCTAAAACCACCAATCAATCGATGCTCCGGTTACGCCGGCACGGCCTTGTCCAGTATGTGAGCTATGGCAAGGGCGGCACCTTTATATGGTGGTACAAGCGCCACCCAAGCGACCGGCCGAACATTCAGAGAGACTGGCCGCGTTGGGTGCTGCGCGACACGACCATGCGCTGCAACCTGGAAGTGATGCTGGGTGAGCAGTCGCAACTGGCTGACCGCCTGCATTTGCACCCAGGCACAGTCCGTAACTTTCTTGCCGGCAGGACGCACCGCCTATTGGACCGTTACGAGCTGGTTTACGAGCCTGCCGAATGGCTGGCGCGGAACGGTTGATGTCGGAACGCATACCCCCTATTGCGACAACGCGTGAGCAGCGCCTTACTGCTGGCTTACGTGCTGCCAGGCTGGCCATCGGCTGGACCCAGGGTGAACTCGCCGCTGCAGCTGGCGTCGGCACCGTCACCGTGGCAAGGATGGAAGCAGGCCTGATGTCGCCCCGCCTGAGCACCCTTAGCAAGCTGCAGGACACCCTGGAGGCCGCAGGCGTGCTGATCCATGCCAACGATCCGCCGGGCGGGGCATCGTTAGTGCTCAGTCCCAAGGCAATCCTCGAAAGCCGTCGCCGCTATGAAGAAGCCCGCCGCCACCGCAGTCAGGGCCAGGGCGGCGACAATGTTTCAATTTGCAACAGCCCTGATGTGAGCACTCGGGTTGAGCACGCATGATGAAGGGGTCAAGGGCGGCGACGCCCACACCACCCCACCAGTCATGAAAGTCACCCGCTCTTCCACCATCGCTCGCGCCATACAGGCCGAGGTCGGCGGCAGCTTCCTTCACATCCTCGCCAAGGTTGCCGGCATTGTGCTGATGAACCCCACCTGGACCGACGAGGAAGTGGCTGGCGCCTACGCCACCATGCCTGAATAACGCTTACCGATCACCCCCACCCCACCCAACCATGACCACCCTCACCGCTTGCCCCGACAACGTGTGCCCGCAGGTCTGGGCCACGCTGCGCAACTTCCCCACTGCCGATGCTGCCCTGGCCAGCCTGGCCGCCAGCCGTTGGAGCACCGACAGCGCCGACGCCTTTCATGCCGAAGTGTTTGCGCACCCTGGCGGCTACAGCGCCAGGTTTGTTATTGACGGCAAGGTGTCCGGCTACCTTTGCCGCGTTTAGCCGGTAGCCTGCGGCCAGCCGGGTCGGCCCTCCCCGTAAGGGTGGGCGCCTCCGTAGTCATGTCAGGGGTGGCGTGGCTACCGGAGATGGAGGTATCGGAGGCCCGGTCCCTCTTTGTTTCGTTTTGCAACAGGCTCCTTTCGCTGTTCGGCGCAGCCCACGCATGATTCAGGTGTCAGGGGGCAGGGATGCCCCCACCACCCCACCCCAACCATGACCATCAACGAAGCCCTCAGCATCCTTGGCGAAGCTGGCATCGGCGTCATCAACAACCGGGCCGCTTTCAGCAGCAGCCGCCGGGGCATCCACGGTCGCCCCACATACCGCGTCTACCTGCCCGGCGCAGCCAAGCCCCAGGTCTGCACGCTCCGCCAAGTGCGCGAGCTGGCCATCGCGCAGCTCGGGTAGGGCCGGTCCCGGCCCACCTTTGTTTCGTTTTGCAACAGGCTCCTTTCGCTGCTCAGTGAGCTGCCTGCATGATTCAAGTGTCAGGGGGCAGCGACGCCTCCACCACCCCACCCCAACCATGAAAGCCACTCGTACCCTCGCCATTGCTCGCGCTATCCAAGCCGAGATCGGTGGCAACGTTCGCCGCATACAAGCCAAGGTCGCCGGCGTGGCTCTGATGAACCCCACCTGGACCGACGAAGAGCTCGCCTGCCACTTCGCCATTCATAACTGAGCCGCGCCTCAAGCCCATCGCACCCAACACGGCCCCCGCAATGTCTCAATACCAGTTGCCGACCCACTGGGCAGATGCCCTTCTCAACGACGACTGGGATGACCTGGACGATGGCGAAACTTACTCCCTAGCCACCTTCCTCCTGATCGAGGGCCTGGGCCGTTGCTTGGACTGTGACGGCAAGAGCGAATACACGGCAACGCATGACGCCGCGCTCTATGGCGTTTTGCCTTGCTGGTGTTCGGTATACGACTTTGACGAGCCCGAGCCCGAAGAAACCTGGGACAGCCACCCCAGTCTGACGGCTGAGCAACGCAATCCCACCCTGCGCTGAACTGCCTCATTTCGTTCTGCAACATCCGCCGATTTTTTCCTTTCGGCCGCCCGATGGCTCCCTGCATGATTCAAGTGTCGGGGCCATCGATGCCCCACAACCACCCCAAAGGAGCAACCCAATGACAACCACTACCGCACTCCCGGCCTGGCTGCCCGAAGCCGCTGGGCTCATTGCTAACGGCGCCAAGAAGGCAGACATCGCCAGCCAGTTCGGCACAACCCGTACCAACCTGCGGGCTCTGCTCAAGACCGCTGGCCTGTTTCAAAAGCCTGTGGCTGACGCCAACCGCGCCGCACGCCGCGCCGCCCGCAAGGCTGCAAAGGCTGACACGCCTGCCGCCGCAACAGCCGACGCCAGCGCACCCGCCAGCGCCCCCATCACGGACCAGCTTGCCCAGTTACACCAGCTTGCTGAAAACCTCTCCGCCTACGACATGCGGTTGTTGGCCCGCAAGCACGGCATCAAGAAAACAGTTGACGGCAAGCCCATAGGCAGCGCCGCAAAGGCAGCAATCCTGGAAGCCGTGGAGATGGCCGCCCTAACTGCGGCCAACGCCTGACCCCTTCGGGCCCTGGGCGACCGGGGCCCAATCCACCCCACCTGCATCACACCCATGTACTTCACAACGCACGAAGCCACCGAGCTACACCTGTACGCCTCCAACGACAGCCGCTGCTACGAGTCATACCTGCTGCCGGCCCTGCAAAACCTGGAACGCAAGTGGCGCAAAGACACGTTCATCTACGACCTGGGCCTGCGTCTGCTTAGCCGTTACACGCTGGTGGCCATTGCCAAGCAATACCGCCGGGAGCACGGCGGCATCACTGACAACTGGAACAGGCTGTTCCCTGTTGCCGCCCGCCAAGAAGTGGCCGAAACGCTACTGGACAGCTTTGTCACCGAAATGCGTTGCGGCAACACCTACCTCACACCGCGCAAGGCATCGGGTAGCTACCGTGCAGGTGCCCGGCCTGCGTCCGCCACGGCGCCCAAGGCCTGAAGGCGCAACACCGCTGACGCGCCTGCAACAGCACTGACCTCGCAAAACCTCAACAGACCTCAGGGAACCTCAGGGAACCTCTTGGAACCTCATGGAACCTCATGGAACTTCAATAGACCTCAGGGAACTTCAATAGACCTCAAGGATGTCCAGTCATGAGAGCTGCCCTTTGTGCTTCAGCAGCCACACGGATGTCGTTGAGTCGCGTTTGTGCAGCAACGGTACGCGCCGCCGCCGGCATAACTGCCTGCACTGCGGCCACCGCTGGACAGTTTGGGACGGTCAGCGTCCCAGCTTGGCTGCGATTGCTAGGCAAAAGATGAAGCCTCCCGGCCGCCAGAACACCGCCCGGCTTACGGCGGCACAAGTGCGGGTAGTCCTGCTGGCGCGGGACGTTACTCATTACGCAATGGCTAAACAGGTTGGCTTCAGCCCTGAAACCATTCGGCAGGTGCGTTATGGCGCCACTCATGCCAAGTTGCACCCTGAGATCGCCCGCTGGGCTCCACCAGCATCCGGCCAGGTTGTGCAACCTGCCAACAACGAGCCAAGCTGCTACGCCTGCTGCCACTGGAACGACCGCTGTGCCTTCGGGTTCCCAGACCCATTGCAGGAAGGGCCCGGCTTCGCGGCCGACTGCGACCTGTACGACACCTGAAACCGCAACTGCTGCCTCATTTCGTTTTGCATCAACGTCTGGCGCTCAGCGGCCAGGGCTTGCATGATTGCAGCAGCGAAGGCGAACTTCGCACCACCCCACACGCACTCACAACACTTTGCATCCATGCGGCTGCCTTGTGCTGGCCGCCCTGGGCCTTGGCGCCTTTGCTGTTTGGCCCAGAACTTGTAAAAACGCATTCCACCAGTACCATGCGAACGTTTCTTGCATCTAGCGCCCTGTGCCTGAGCCTGGCGGCCGGGTTCTGGTTCGCTCTGACCAGCACCCTGACAGACATGACGAAAGCCGATTGTCTGGCCGGCAGACAACGCGCCTGCGAACAGCTGCAGCAAGATGGAGTACCACTGGCTGGCCCGCCAACGAGCGATCGAGACCAGTGAGCTACGCCTTAATTCGTGGCGGTGCCTGGGTCACCGCACCCGAAGACCAGGGAGAGGGCCTGTTGTTGCCGCCGGTGCTGGGCCTTGGCCCAAAGGCGCAAGCCTGGCTCGCACCTGACCTTGATGCTGCGATTGAACGGTCCAGCCTGCTGCGCTGTTGCTGGGGCTGGAACACCGAAATCCGTGCCGTTTGATGAACACGCGGCTTCTCAACTCGCAGCCCTGGCGCTTTCGGATTGGTGAGAGGGTATTTGTCCGTGGTTGGTCTGTGCTTGAAGAAGGCTACATAGTCGAGATGGTGCAGCCCGCTCCAGGGGGCTTCCCTCATTACCTCGTTGCAACGCGGGCCGGCGCAGAGTGGCAGATTGCTCAATTAGAACTGTCGCGGAGCCCTATTGGCATGGTGCAAAACGCCAAGCCAGGGAGCCGCAAAAGACCTCAATAGACCTCAAGGAACCTCAAGGAACCTCAAGGAACCTCATGCAACCTCATCCCTATGGACTCCAACTGCAACCCCGTTGAACAGCAGGCCATCCAAGACCGTTTGGACGCTTGGTACAAAGAGGATGGCCGCCACGATCCCAGGCACCCAGCCCACGCCACATACACCGGACTAGCTGCTAAATACGCGCAGCGCAGTGATCGTCGCTGAAGCGTTCTGTTACCAAGGCCAGTCCCACCCCTGTTATGGCGTACAAAGGCAGGTCCACGGATTGGATACTGTGTTTGTGCCATGGGTCCACGACGGCTGCGTTGTTTACTGGGGCCAGCCTCAGCACACGCGCAGCCAAGCCATGGATGAGGCCCGCAGTATGGCAGTGGTTATGAACCCCAGGTTTCCGGGTTAATAGCGCTGGCCCATGTCAAATACTCCTGATCCAAGGGCTCTGCGACACCTGCCTGCGCCAACAAGGCTTCGGCGCCGGCAACTTGATGGATGAGCTGTGCAGTCAAATCGGCTTGCTGACACCACATACGAAATAACTGTTCGGCCAGGCATCGCAGCTCATCTATATCGTCGCAGTTGCGGATGGCCCGCGCCTGTTTTTCTACTTCCAGCTCCTGCGTAAGCGGGAGGGTGAAGTTCAGCCAGGCCATTATCAAAGCCCGCAGAATGTTCCACGGTAGCCACGGTATGCAGGCCCGGTCGCTTGCGGTGCGGGTGCCCTGCGGAACGGATAAAGGGAATGCGGGAACGGATGCGCAACGCTGAGACCACTTGTGGGGAACGGATGGAACGGCAGGAACGGATCCCCACCCCTACAGCCCTATAGGGAGAAAAAACTTGCTCCCTGTTTTCTTTTATGTGCGTAAGTGACTCAGACCCATACCATCCATTCCATTTGTTCCCTACTGGGGTTTTGCCGTTCCCGTGCCGTTCCGTGCCGTTCCCGATGCGCCGTAGGAATGCGTTGTGTTTCGTTTTGCAACAAAGCCCTTTCGCGCCTCAGTTGGTTGCCCGCATCATGCAGGGGTCCAGGGGGCGACCCCTGCAATCACCCCAGGCCTGATGAATCTGTTTGCTTGTGACTTGCACCCTGCCGCCGCTGCTCGGTGCCTACCGTCCAAGCTGATTGTCAAAATGCCCGTAGAGACCTGCCAAATGCTGGCGGTCAACCTTGGCCCTTTGTGCCTTGACTGGGGCGGCATCCGTAAAAAGGACGGCACCTTTTACCGTCACCGTGGCTTCATCAACCATCCCTGCACTGTGTGGGGCCGTGCCAATGGGTCAAACATGGCCTGGATGATTGCGCATGGCCTGGCCTTGGCCAACGAATATCGCATTCGCTACGGCAAAACCCATCCCACACTGGACGCGCTTGTGGATGCCTACTGCCTGTTCCGCGTAAACACAGGGACCACGCTGGCAGCATACAAACAAGTCAGCGGCTTTGCCCGTGCAATGCCTGACGAGCTGCGGTTTGACACCACTATCAGCGACGTGGAGGCATACCGCCGTTACCTGCGCACTAAAACGTATGCAGAATGGCGCCGCCGCCCGCAAGCTCAGCCCGCATGGTGGTGACTCCGCGCAAATGGTGCGCAAAAGGCCTGATACGCTGGCGGTGTTGAGGGGATTTGTGAGGCCCGCAAGTTGCTGAGCTTGCGGGCTTTTTTTATGCGCATTTGATGGATCGTGTGGCGAAGCAAGTGGTGGGCAACGTTGCCGCCAGTTTGGGCGTTTAGGCCAAACCTCATGGAAGCTCAAGGAACCTCATGGAACCTCATGGAACCTCATGGAACCTCAAAGAACCTCATGGAACGTTCAGACTGACGGCATGAGCACCGATACCAGTGCCCCGCGAGTGGAACACGCCAGTCCGCGAGCCGTGGAATCCGGTGATTCTGCAGCTTTTGCGTGCTGTCGATCATCACAACAGCCAGTTCCTCGCCACGGGGGATCACTGGCACGCTGAAAAGGCTGAGCAGTTGCGGCAGTATGTGCGCGAACTAAAAACCTGGATACACCAGCAGGAAGGCCGCATTTAGCAACCCACCCCCACATGGAACCTCATGGAACCTCAAAGAACCTCATGGAACCTCAATTTGTGCCGCTAAGGCCCGGCAAACACGTCCGGACTACCCTGCGCCACGCTGGTACAGCCTGGGGGTTGTGGGCCAGCTGCTGGGGCACAGGAGCACGCAGACGACCGCCCGCTACGCGCACCTTGTGGATGAGGTAGCTCGCAGCGCCGTGCGCCAGGTGGGGGCTGGGCTAAAGGTCTAGCCGGCAATTACGTCGTGGCTGCCGACAGCCACCGCCGTACAGGTTGCAATCTTGTCGCCGACCCGGCCACCGCCCTTGCCGTTTACGAACACCATCCGGCTGCCGATGGCGATGGGGGCCGCGTGCGTGGGGCACGGGGTGCCAGGCAATAGGTGGGGAGTATTTACGTCGCCTTGCCGAGACCACGGACGCCCGTTCACAAACACGTCAAAGCTGCCTATAGCGCGAACCATCGGGGAGCAATGAGGAATGTCTGGATCACCTACACGTGTTGCGGGTGGCATGGGTCCTCCTTAGCAGCTCAGTCAGTCTGTCCGACCAACGCTCGATCTCATCGTGCTGCTTGCGTGTATGGGGTGGTGGCGGAATTACGGGCTCAAAGCAGATCACCTCATCAATCTCCTGGGGTATGTCCTCCCAGCAATCAAAGCGCCAGCGTGCGCCGCTGATTAAAACCTCGAAGCGGTGCCTCACGGCTTGGGCCATAGCTCACGCGGTGTCTTGCCGGTGGCCATCATCTGCGACAGGCGCTCGGCGCGTTGGCCCACCTGCGTGGCCCACTTACTGTCGAGCATCATCGCTGCGGCCTTGGCGTACTCGCCGGCTTTGATCGTGGCGAGGGTGTTCTTGAACTGCAGCACTCCACCCAGCCCCATGTTGAACGTCATGTCGAGAAGCACCCGCTGGCGCACCTCGTCCAGCTGGCCAACCCACGGCAAAGCCCGGAGCAGCTCGCGCTCCTCCCGTGCGATGTCGTTGGCCAGCAGGTAGGCGGACTCCTCGGCGGTGATGCCTCGGTCATCCAGGTTGCGGCCCACCCCAATGGTTAGCTTGCCGGCGGTGCAGCGATAGGGCTTCAGGCGCTCGCCCTCGTGCAGGCGAAGCTGCCGCGTCATTGCAGCGCGGTCGATCATTTGCGACGGTCCTTGGCCTTGACGCCGAGGATCAGGTCCAAAGGGCCGCCACCGCCCTTTTGTTTGGGGGAGTAAGGGAAGGCGCGCATCGCAGCGGTGAGTAGCAGCTGCAGCAGGCTGTTGGAACGCAGCTTGCTCATGCCGACAATCTCACTGGCCACGAACAGGGCCAGGCCGATGTATTCAAGATGGTGAACGTCCACGTCAAACATGGCGGGGTCACTCCAGGTTAGATGTAGTGCAAGTAGGTGCCGAGAATGTATTTCGGCCCGGTGGTTGGTTTGCGTCCCGCGTGCAGCCAGGGCCACAGCGGCGGGAACATGAGCAGCAAACCGGCGGCCTTCTCAGGTCGTTGCCAGTATGGCCCAGCCGGAACCCGGCCCTTCAACCATCCAGCGTGGGCCGAAGTTCTTGTAGCTGTAACGCAGCTTCGCCCCCCAGTTGTTCACATAGGTGCCCGACACCAGATCGCATTCACCAAACGGGTCATGGACAACCAAACTCGTGTCGTCGTACCCAATGGCGCAGAGGTAGTGGCCTCCGCCTAAGGGCCTGTTGACCGGGCCTTTGTGAAGAAAGCCAAGCGGCACCGGGATTCCTTTGTCGATCTGCTTTTTCACCGTGTCGAAGTTGGCTTTCTGCGTGAACGCAGCCTGCACCCCATAGGTTGCCAGGGTCTTGATTTGTGCGCCGGCGTCCACCGTGTCTCCATGACGCAGCACGCGGCCAAGGTAGGCGTCGTCGCCGTTGGGGCCGTTCAAGGTGCCCGGCTTCATAGTTTCCAGCAACATGGCGCAGCTGCTGGAGAAGCACATCCGCAAGGCGTGCTGAGTAGCTGAGTCCCGCTGTGAGTAGTAATGCACGCTGAGCGGGTTTGTCTTGGGCGCTGGCTCAGGTTGCTTCCCGGCTGCTCGGTAAGTGTCTTTCCATTTAGCCGTTCGACTGTTCAGGCTTGCCGGCATCGCTTCATACAGTTCGCGGATGGCAGCGACCTGATGGGGCAAACCTTTGTAGTGCGTGAAGAACGGTAATAAATCTTCAATTTCGCTGCGTTTGTCAGTCATCGCATTTGAGCTGGAGGGTTGTGGTGCTCAAAAAGTAAACGCGGCGCAGCCATGGTCACAAGGATTGGCACTACCAAACTGAGCATGGCGGCTGCTCCTAGGACCCAAGCCAGCTTGCTTTCAAGATCGCGCATCCGGCTGAACAATCCGTCCAGCTCTGCTTTTCGCTCTGAGAGTGCCCCTATCAAAGCGTCAACCTTGCCTTCGAGCGCCCCAAGTTTGTGGTAGATGTCGGCGTGCGATACCTGCTCGTCGAGCATGGCCTCATGTCTCTCAGGCTTAAGTCTAGAGGGCATTGTTCAACTGGTAGAGCCTGTGCTTTCGCCACTCTTGCCGCTGGTGCCGCAAGTGATTTTTGTTTGATAGCCCCGACTTGAGTATTCGTGCGTCACGCTCTGGATTATCCACGTCGAGTTCAGTGGATCGCGGAAGCCGGTGAGCTTGATAGGGCGTTCGGCAAAAATGTCAGGTCGGCCCGCGCAGGTCAAGTCGATTGTGACCGTACCGCTGGCCAAACTTTTGCCCCGAGCCTTGGCTGCCTCCATTGCCTCCTCGCGTGATGCGTGCAGCCTGCGGTCCTGGTAGCTAGGGCCAGAGCTAGTGCTGCCGCCACCGCCAATCAGACCGCCGCTAATGATCCCGAACAGCGAGTCCAGAAAGCCGATGCCCCCGCCCGCCGTGCTGTTGGGCACCGGCACCTCAAGGGACTTCTCCGTGCCGGTCTCCTTGTCGTGGTACTTCGCCACGACCTTGCTGTAAGCGCCCCGGTCCTTAATAGTGGCTCGGTAGTCCTGCACCTGGGCCCGGTCAAGTGTCGCGGCAGTCAGCTGCTGGCCTGATGCCCCTACTCCTTCGCCAGCCGGGTTAAAGATCAGCTGACTTTCGGCTGGCTTGGATGTGGCTCCGTGCAGCCCAGCAAGGCGGGTTAAAAAGTGCGCGTCGCTTTCAGCGGTCTGATCAATGTGATCAATCTTGCGGTTGACGTAGCGCGAATGCACACGCGGGGTCAAGCCATGCTCGCGAGCGATCTGGGTCACGATCTGGCCGATTGTCTTCTCGTGCCAACTGCGGGTTTTTTGCTGTTTAAGTTTTCCGCTAATCTCCATCGCTTTGGCCCTGATCTTGACCGTAGCTGGGGGGTGGCTTAGCTCCACCTCATCAATTACGTAGGTCCCCATGTCCTGCAGACTTTGCCCGTTGTGGGTGTAGCCCAGCGCCACGGTCAGCTCGACCTTGGCCTCAGGCAGCGGCAGGTTCTGGCCCCGGTCATCCAGGCTGATCTCAAGAGTGTCAGATTTCTGCCCAGCCTCGTCCTGCACCCTGATCGAAAGCAAACGATCAGCGATTTGCTTTGTGATGTCGTTGCCGCTGCTGGTGACGCGGAACCCAGGTTTCATGTCAGCTCCAGAGCTTTAATCGTGGCTCAGGTGGTAACGGGGCCAGTGCCGGCAGGGTGATCTTGATGCCCTCAGGCAGGATCGGCAGCAGAAGGGCCAGCTCGCGGTTTGCCTCTAGGGCAAGCACCGCCTCGGTTGAGCCGCGACTGTAGCCATAAAACCGGAAGCAGATTTCGTCTAGCTCGTCGCCTTGCTGGGTCAGGTAAATCTGGGAAAGGCTGCTCATGCGATCACCCCAAACAGGTCGCCGAACCAGCCGCCCCAGCCACCGCCACCATTGCCACCGCCACCACTGCTACCGCCACCAAATTGGTCCTCACCGTAGCGGGCTAACTCCATTGAGAAATCCACGTGCCGGGGGATGCCTGGGCCCACATAGACGGTCTGGGTCTCCTGCACCTGGGTGATGCAGTATTGCCCCAGCACGTTGCCTAGGCCGTCGATCAGCTGCAGCGGCTCGCCGCCCTCGGCCATCGTCCGCATGGTGTTGAGCTGGCCCAGACCGCCCCTGAAGTGGGGGTAGATCACCCCGTTTAGGTTGATCTTTTCTTCGCCCTTGCCGATGAACTGCATCGCCGGCTCGCGCCCCAGACGGTCCTGCTTCTCCCAGCGGTAGGCGCTCTGCCGTTGCAGCTGGTCGTGGGCTGCGGTGTTGATCTCGAATTGGAACCCGCCAAGGGTCATCAGGATCTGGGCTGCCATGGTCAGTCGTTTAGGAAGGCGCGGACGCCCGACTCCGCATCAGACAGGAACCCGCTCAGGGCCATAGTGACCTGCTGGGCAATCTCGTCTGCGCTGGCGTTGGTGCCGGCCACGTTGATATTGACGGTGGGGTTCATGTTCATCCCCATGGTGCCGCCCCCGGCCATTGCCATCGCGGGCGCTGGCGTGGGCACCTGTGGGGAGTTGAGCTGCTGGAGCATCCCCATGGCCCCTGACAAAAGGCCGCTGTATTGAGGGGCAAACTTTTTGACCGCACCTTGCAACAGCTGGCCCAGGCCGCCAAGCATCCCACCGCCCTGGGCAGCCGGTGCCGTGGGCCTGGCGGGGTACTGTGGGATGAATGGCTGGCTGAGCATTGGCACGCCAGCTGCGGTTAGCTGCGGCTGCGCCTGGGGCTGCTGACCCTGCTGCGGGTTGTAGTTCTGCTGGGCTTTGGCCACTCCGCGCATCCCATGTGCGGCGGAGGCGTGGATCGCATTATGCAGAACGGGTGATGCCTCGTTAACTCCGTCCGCCAGAGTGCTGATGATCGACTTGCCGCTAGCGGTTAGGTACTTGAAAGGGCCCTCCTTGGCGTCAGAGAAGGGCATCATCTTGCGCACATTGGCGAACACGCCTTTTACGGCGGCGTAAAGCGCCTGGGCCCGAGACACCACGCCCTGAATGATCGTGTCAATGATCGCCTCGCCGACGCCGACCACCATGCCGGGCACCGATTTGATGAACGCCACGATGCCCTGGAATGCCGTCACCGCCGCTGCCTTGGCTGCAGCGAACGCGGCGCCCACCTTGCTGGGGATCTGCATGAGCGCCCCCATGATCTGCTGGGCCAGCGAAATCGCGGCGCTGACGATCCCGCTGAAGGCCGTCTGAGCCATCGTCAGCAGGGTCCGCAGGCCGTTGAACGCCATTGCTGCGGCCGTGCCCATGGATTGGAACGCACCGGATAACATCGCCCTCAAGCCGCCCACGATGTTGCGCAGGCCGGCGAAGGCTTGGTTTATGCCAGCCACCGCTCTTGTGGCGTCACCAGTAAAGATGCCGACGATCGTGTTCCAGATGCCTTTGATTACGCCGACTACGCCGCGCAAGGCCTGGCCGATCCCGCTTAACATCTGACTGAGGCCGCCGCTCCACAGCGCCTGACCGATCGACATGAGTGCGCTTTTGATCCGCCCGATCGCACCGGTCACCACGGCAAGCCCCTGATCGAACGCGCCCCGCAGACCGCTGGGGATCATCGCTCGCACCCAGCCCAGCCATGCCGACACCATGGTGCGCACGCCGCCCAGCGCCTGATTAAACCCGGCGGCGATCAGCCCAGGGTTGAAGGTGAAAGCCCCGGCGACCATTTTGCCTAGGCCCCCGAGAAAGTTTAGGAACCCGCTGAGGGCTGTCTTGATCGCACCGAACGTGGCTTGGAACCTGGCGGCGATGCGCTGAAAGGCGCTTGTCACCGCTTTCCGAAACGCCGGCACCTTGTCCCATAGAGCCTTGAACGCCAGGCCCAAGCCCACGATGGCCAGCACTGCGATGCCGATGGGCCCGGTAATTGCCGCACCGATCGCAGCCATGGCAGGGCCGATCGCGCCAGCCCATCCGGCGATGGTGGCCCCCAGGCTCATCGCCTTGATCGCAGCTCCCAGCGACGAGATCACGCTGATGAAGCTGGCGACAAACGGTGCAACCGCCACCAGCCCGACGAACGCAGCGCCCACGCCCACGATGGTGCTCGTCAGCCCAGGTGCTTTCTCCGCCAGCGCAGCAAAGCCCTCCACCAGGGGGGTGATCGTTTTGGCGGCAACCGCCAGCGCCGGCAGCAGAGCATTGCCCAGGGCGATGCCCAACCGCTCGGTGGTGGCCTTAAAGGTGTTGAGGTTGCCGTTCAAGGTGTTGATCGACTTCAGGTAGTCCTGCTCGACCGTGCCAGCTGCGGCATCACCGCCCGCGTCAGCCTTGAGCTTCTCGTACTCCTTGCGGTACTTCATCAGCGACATGAGGCCGAGTTTGGCCTCCTTGTCCCCGAAGATCTGAGAGAGCTTGAAGACATCACCACCGGTGACACGCTGCAGCTCGTCGAGCGCAGCCTCCATCGGGTTGACGCCTTTCTTCTTGGCGTTGGCGAGCACCTGTTCGATGTTGACGCCGAACTTTTTGAACCGTTTGACCGCATCAGGCGCGGTCATTTTGAGCATGGCGTCGGTCATCCGGGTCGCCGCCTGCCCTGCGTCCGGCGCGTCCTTGCGCACCATCTGCATCATGGCCGCCAGGCTCACCGCGCCACTCTTGCCGGTGATGCCAAGGGTCCCAGCTGCCGCAGCAATGGTCGGCATGAACTGGGCCATATCCTTAAGCTCAAACGCGCCAGCCTTGCCTGCAAAAGCGAGCGCATCAAACGTGGACTTCAGCTCAGTCGGTTTGATCTTGAGGGCGTTTTGAAGTTGAAAGCCGGTCTTCGTAACGTCGGTCAGCTCCGAGCCGGTTGCGGTCGCAACCTTGCCCAGCGCCTCCATCGAAGCGACAGCATCCTTAAGGTCCAAGCCCTGGGCCACCAGGTCCTGGACGCCCTGCGCCAGCACCGTGGGTGCCAGGTTGGTCGTGTTGCGGGCTGACAGCGCCGACAGCTGTGCGCCCAGCGCCTTTAGCTCCGACTGACTGGATCCGCTGATCTTGCCGATCTCGGTAAGCGAGTCCTCAAACTTCGCAGCGGTCCGCACCGACTGGCCAAGGGCTAAGCCGATCGACGCCGCGCCAGCTGCCGCCACCTGGAACGTATCGCTCCGCAGCATCCCCTTGAAGCCCTTGGCTCCAGCGGTTGCCGCGTCGTTAAACGTGCGGGTGACGTTGCGAGAGAAGCTGGAGACCTGGGTCTGTGCCGCCCGGAGCGAGCCCGCTAGCGACGCCGCTAGCTTGCCTCCAATCTCAACGGTGATCCGGCTAGTTGCCCCGGCCATTGCTTACCTCCGTTTGGTCTTGGCCGCGATCTCCTTTTCGACTTCAGCGGCTGCTTTGTGCCATGCAAGCAGATCTTCCTGCGTCAGGCTAAGCAGATCTCCCAGGCCCCAGCCGGTGAGCTTGGCGACAATCACGCAGATACGTCTCAGCTCTCGTCCTGGGGCCCAGTGAAACCCGCCATAACGTTGGCGAGCTTTTGGAAATCCACAATGTCCAGCTGCTGGATGCTGGCAGGGGGCACGTCGCACAAGGCGGCCATCATGTTGACGGTCTTCTTGGCTTCAGTGCCCTTGCCTTCTTCGAAGGCCAGCTGATCAGCCACGGTGGGCCGGCGCATGGCCAGGGTTGAAACCTGAACCCCGTCAACCTCGACGGGGTAGTCCAGATCAATCGGTGTGGTGGGCCGGGTTTTCATCTAGATCAGATGCCGATTGCGGTGCGGATGCTTTCGAGCTGATCGGTGCCGTTAATGATCCGGGTCATGTTTTCCACGTCGATCTCATGCACCACAGACCCACCAATGGTGAGCTTGTAGTAGCGGAGACCCATGACAAACGTGGCCTCGGTAATTTCACCAGCAACCATGGAACCGGGGTCGTGCTCCTTGATGTGGCCCGTGACGTTGTAGACGATCGAGGTCGCAGTCTCGCCGTTCGCCATTAGTGCGCCACGGATGGTGCATTGCACAGCGTTCTGATTGACCAGACCAAAGAGCTTCAGCACTTCGGGGTCATACTCGGCCAGGGTGAACTCAAACTCGATCGCCTCCATGCCCATGTCAATTTGAGCAGGCAGATCCATGCCGCCACCCCGATACTCCTCGGTCTGCACCGAGAGGGTCGGAGGGGTCAGCTCAGTAACGCGCCCGGCGTAGCCGCGCCCGTCCACATAAAGACTGAAATTGCGAAGGGTCTTAGGTAATGACATGACGGACCTCAGTTGTCAGTGGTGAGCAGTTCGGTCAGATAGCCGTTGGTCAGCACCGAACGGAACGTCACACGCTCTGCCGGGTAGCAGGGGGTGAAGTCGAAATCAAACGTTACGGTTCCGTTCGCAATGCTGCCTGGACCGTTGGCTTCAGGATCAATCCAGCAGCTACCGCCAAGGATTGCACCGCGAGCCTTAAGGCTCCGAAGGTACTCGTTCACGCTTTCAGCAACGTCCTGGAGGTAAGTCCGAGTGATGCAGCGATCGACTGCCCAGAGGTGACCGCGAAGCACAGACTCGTTCACCATGTCAGCAGTCCGGCGTACTGACAGGTACTGCCACTTGCTGTCGCTCGCAGTGGTTCGGTTGCCCCAAAGGCGGAAACCTTCCTCCCGAATGATCGTGGCAACCTTGGATTCGTTGAGCAAGTTTGCTGCGGAGTTGGCGTCGCCTAGCGCAAAAGGCACAGGACGGGACACGCCAGAGATGCCTTGAATGAGCTTGTTTGAGGGAGATTCCCAGAAACCGACTTCAGCATCGACGCGAGCGATCACACCAGCTACCCGAGCAGACGCAGGCTGGTTGACAAAGTTGATACCTGAAAGCACGCGAGCCCAAGGATCCACCACATAAAGGCGATCGTCGCCGTGGTCGGCAGCGTAGGTCTGAGCAGCGGCATCGTCAGTATTAGGACCGTCAGCAATGACGACCGCGCGAAGGCGCTCACCCAAACCCACAGCATCCTGGGCGATGCCTAACATCTCGGCCACCACTGGATTGACTAAAAAGCTGCCAACGTTGTCTGGGTCGGCAATGCGCTGATGTGTAAATCCAGGAGCCACCAAAATCTTGGGCGTCACACCCAGCTCAGCCTCAGCGCGCAGCCAGGCATAGACACCTGAGTAGGCGGTGGAGTTACCCACTACGTTGGCCAAGGTTTCCAGCTCAGTTGCAGCTGCAGCCACTCGGACAACGACAACAGTTGCGCCCACTTGGTCAAAAATGCCGTCCATTGCAGGCGGCAGAGTGCCTGTGGATCCCAGCTTGCCTGCAATAGCGCGGCTGCCAGGGATTAGGACAGGCGTGTTCAAAGGGAACACGGCTGCGTCAGCGCCTGGAGCAGTGCCGATCAAGCCAATGACCGCCGACCGCACGGTGCGGATGGGTCGAATGCCTGTGTCGAGTTCCAGGACCTCGACGCCATGCAGAAAGGTCGTGGTCATAGTCGCAAAATCCTCCTGAGTGTGATTCTAGGGGTCTTCAACGCCCCTGACCGCGCAAAGGCTTGCGGCCTCTGCGACGTGGCCGAGACCGCTGCCCGTAGCCCTGACGAGTCGTTTTTGGTGGTCCGGGTTCATGCTCAATGCGAGCGGTTCCGGTCTTCGCTCGAACGACCATCAGCTAGCAAGAGCTTTAATCTTGTCAACGCTGCCTGCGCTGATATAGCCCTGCGCTTTGAAGTGAGCCAAGGCGGCTACACCATCAGCAGACGAAATCTCAGCATTGCCGGTTGTCTCAAGCATCATTAGGAAGTCATCGATTAAGGCATCGGTGCTTTGAGCTGAGCGGAGCGCGATCCGTTCGGCGCTTGAAAGCGCCGAATAGAACGCAGACTGCGAGACAACCTTTGGCCTTGCTTCAGGCTCAGGAGGCAGAGCAACTTCAACCTTCTGAAATGTGTTGCCTTTCTTCACATCACCAACCTCGACGGTCTCGGGTACGGCGACAAACTGAGAGGCAATCTCTTCGACAAACAAAGTGGCGGGATCTGCGGTGCAGATCTCAAGCACTAGGCCGTCATCCTGGATGCGAGCGTGTTTGGTCATGGCAAAACTCAGACGATGATTGCGTATTGGATGAAGATCAGGCCATCGCCACCCCACCCATGGTTGACGGTCTCAGAAGGATACATGGCGTAACCACTACACCCACCACCGCCGCCGCTGCCGCCGCTGCCACCCTGGCAATACTGACCAGCGCCGCCGCCGCCACCGAGCACGCCACCGTTGCCTCCATTTGTGTAGGAAGAGTTGTTGCTTGTGTTGTAAGCAGCAGCTGAGCCACCGCCTGCGCCAGGGCCGCCATTACCGCCATTGGTCGCACCGCGCTCCGAGGAGTGCGAAGTGTTGGCGCCACCGCCGCCGCCGCCGCCGCCGAGCAGAATGAAGTTAGGCGACCAGATCGCGTGACCTTGACCGTGGCCTGGAGGCGTCGTGCCAATACTGTTGTTGGAATAAGTATTGGCTGATGCACCTACTCCACCAGCGCCCAGCAGACCAGCGCCGCCTTGACCGCCGTAGCTGTAATAAGTGCTGGTGCTTTGCGCGACTTGACCGTAACCGGCAGTCCCTGCCCCACCCGCCGTGGTATAGCTGGTGTAAGCAGTGCTGCCTGTGAAGCAAATCGAAGCGCCGCTGCCGCCGACGTAGCTAGTCCCGTCGCCGCCAGCAAAGCCGTTGCGATCGCCATCGGGATGGGGTGCAGACCCACCGCCGCCGCCATAGCCAGAGCTGGAGCCGTTTGCACCGACGCCGCCGGAACCACCGCGACGGTTTATGTCGCCACCAATGCCAATACCGCCGACGCCGTAGGTCGCCGATGACCCTTGGTTTGCCGTGTTGTTGTGACCGGCATTGCCGCCGCTTGCTGAGCAGTGAGTCCCAAAGGAGCTGCTGCCGCCGACGCCGTTATAGGTTCGGCAACCTTTGCCGACGGTCACGGTCACGCTTGCGCCGGGCACCAAGCTCGAAATCGATTTGATTGCTAGGCCGCCACCGCCGCCGCCATAGGCGGAGCCAGTGCCGCCAGACATGCCGCCACAGCCACCGCCACCCCAGACACGAACGATCAAAGGGACAGCGGTGTTGAAGTTGCTAGGCACCACCCAGGTGTAAGAACCATGGCTCTCAAACAGCTTGCACTGATTGCGGGGGCCGTCGCCACCCGATCCGCCGCTGGCAAAAAAGTCTTTCAGAGTTGACATCAGGAAATCCTCCAGCCAGAGCTGGCGTCAGAAAACACAAGGGTGACGAATGCGTTTTTCACGTTGAGCACAAGGTCTTCGGCTAGACCCATTATCAGGCTACCGGACCTGGCAACGGTGCAGTTATTCGTCAGGAAGGTGCTCGTCGCATCCACGATCTGCACATAAGTGCCGAGCACTGGGTCCGACGGGAGAGTGATTGTCAGCGCATTGCTGCTTGTCTTCACAAACAGCCTGCTGTTCGCCGCCGCTGTGGCGTTGGATGTGACAATCTGCCAAGTAGTCAGCGCAGTGACGACACCGCTAAGGGCGGTGACCTGAGCCTGCAACTCAGTCTCAAGCGCCTCGACTGCGCTTTCTACACCAGCAAACTGCGTTGCGATTGTGGCCGCAAAATTGGCATCGTCACCCAGCGCAGCAGCCAGCTCATTCAACGTGTCGAGCGTTGCGGGAGCTGACTGCACCAAGCTGGCGACAGTCTGATCGACTAGCCCCTGAACAGCACTGTTTGTAGGGCGAGCAACGATGTCATTGTCGATGGCCTGAAGAGCGTCGCGTAGACGCTGCACGTCATCAGCTAGGAGGTTCGAGGGATACGGGAGCGGGTAGGCCCGCCCTGTTGTCGTTTGGTAGGTGGGCATTGGATTAGACCATCACGGCGCGGATGTTGCGGACAGCAGGCCGGAAGGCCGCAGAGCCGCTCATGTTGAGTTTAATTTTTGTCGCGGTGAGACCAGTAATGCCGGTGTCCTTGTAGACATACTCCGCGAAGCCGTCACCAATCGGAACCACCTTGTCGAGGGTGAGCGACTGGAAAGAACCGTTGCGGAAATACTGAGGTGTCACCGCAGCCGAACCAGTGATCTTAGCGTCGAAGATCACACGCATAGTTGTGCCGCCAGTAGAGAGCTGAAACTCTCGACCCTGGTAAATGCCAGACGTGTCAAGCGTGCCAGGGATCGAAATCATGCCTGGATAAAGAGTCGGGCTCTCAAACTGATTGCCTTCCAGGATTGCCTCTACCTGCAACGTGTCACTGATGCTTGTACCAAAGCGCAGCGCCTGATAAGGCGCAAGGCTGAAGACCTCGCCGTTGCTGCGCGTATAGCGGAAGGTGACCCGTGTTTGATCGCTGGGCTGCTCGATTGGAGCAGCAGCCATTAGGTCCGTCATGTTAGAGACGGTCAGGCTGCCAAGGTTCACCGTGCGGGTAGTGTTAGTGAACTCGGCTGCGTTCAGGCGGAAGGTGAGATCCTTGTCCTGATGCGGCGTCCAGGTGACGTTGTTTGAGCTGCTTAGCAGCACGCCCACGGTGTAAGGCTGGGCGGTGACCCAGCGGGTCGTGGTGGAGTCATACTTGCCGATCTCAGCAACGCGCACCGCGTGATTGGCATCGTCGGTGAGCAGCACGATGAAATACTCCACACCACCTTCTAGGTAGACCGGGAAGGGGAAAGTAGCCTTAACGAACACGTTGTCAGTCGTGATTGCGCTAGCCGGAATAGAGGCTTGCACAACTGTCGTAGAGGTTGGGAATCCGTTGTCAGATGTGCGGATCTGCACAGTGACAGGGTTATTCCCACCCTTAACGGCAAACTTCACGTCAACGCTTGTTACGTGGCGACCGGTCTCAAGCACAAAAGATTGTGCAAGGGGATCCCAACCCCTCCAAGGCGGCGGGGGTGGGGGGCTCCACCAGCGCCAGGTCGTCCAGGTCGTTGTCTGTTGGAAGCGACGTACAACGAGAGTTCCTTGCCCGGTGTAAGTGGCAGCGCCGTAGCTGCCTTGCTGGCCAATGAATTCAACTCTCTTCGACCCAGAGGGCACGTTTGCAGGAATCGCAAAGGTGCCAGTGATCGTGCCGCTAAGGTTTGCGGTTAGGCCAGTCACAGGAAGCTGACGGCCGTCGAAGACGAGCTGCTGGACGGGCTCGTTTGCGTCAAAGCCAGTCACAGTGAACTGGACGTTGCGCTCACGCAAAAACTGAATCGCGCTGTTGGCTTCCGACACCAGCGAGGTGACGGTGCTAACCGTGGTGCTTGACCGATCGCCTGAGCCGAAGACAAAGCTCTCAGTAGAGAAATTGGTTTGTTCGTCGGTGATTGTCCAGAGATCCACCGCTGGGTTCAGGGTGACGATCGCAGGCATTGGATCAAATGCCATGTAAGGGTTGATCGCCATCTGGCCAGTGCGTTGAAGCACCTGCACCACAGGAGCTTCCTGATACGGAAGCAGGTTAAAGGTGAGATTGTTCTGGGCAGCGGGCACGGGAGTGCCGATCACGGCAAGTTGAAGTTCTTGCGACACCACCGCTAGATCCTGAGCCACGCCTGCGTCGCGCAAATCGTTGTCCAGTAGCGGGTCGGTGAACACGCCGTATTTGGAGCTTGGTTCGCGGGAGCTAATGTCTCGCTGCAAACGCTCATCTGCGACAAGATTGTAAAGCTCCACAATGGAGTCTTTCATCTGACGCTGCTCACGCATCGACACCACACGAGTGCCGTCGTTGAACACCTTAGGAGTGCTGGTCGAGTACCAATCCAGGTAGTAGCTTGCAATCTGCAGCTGACCCGCAGAAGCCAACGGAACTACCGGGTTGAACGCTGACGACACGCCCTTAACGCGGTGGAAGTAACCTTCAGGATCTAGAGCCACCACTTCATAGCGGGGCATCTTCCAGTTGTAGTCAATCAGTACGAGGCTGCTTGCAACAGCTCCGGTGATCTGGAACGTGCCAGCATCTGGGTCGATGTTGGTCGGAGTGACGCTAGTGAGGTGCTGAAAAGTCACCTCATAAGTGCTGCCAGGCGCAGGCTCAGCCCCAGGCAAGCTCCAATCCACATGATCAGAAGTGAGCACATAGTCGGTGCCTTGGGTGTAAATAGTTGTCCCCTGTTTTACCTGCACAATGCTCAAGACCGCAGTGTTAGGCAGCAGATCGAGTGCCCCACTGAAGGCGCCGTGAGTCATGTTCACGGTCTTCTGTGCCGTGATTACAACATCTTGAATCGCATTGAGAGGCTTGCGATTCAAAGTCAGAGTCTGAGTGCTAGTGCCCGCCGAGCTTTTGGGTTCGTTGTTAATTTGCTGAAGATCAGGATCGATGCCGTAGCTTAAAAAGGTGGCAGTCGGCTTGTCGATTTTGGTGCCCTGAACGTTGGCAACACCATCAGACACCGAGAATATGTACTGAGTCTGGCCATTGTTTTTGCCAAGGGCAATTAGTTCCAGGCCGTTGACGATGTAGCTGCCATTAGCGTCGCGGTCATAACGAGCCAAAAGCTGCTTAACGCCATCGAGAGCTGGAGGCACACCCTGCGTGACCAGCACGCCGTCGAGGACTGCATAAACGCTGTAGAACTCGCCAGGGCCGCCATCGCCAGACCATCCCCAAGAAATTGTGCGCCGAGTCCGCCCAGCGCCGGCTTCTTGGTAATTCCTGGTCCCGACTGCAGGATCACGCAGGCTTGCATCCTCTAGCTCGGTGAGCGTCTCGGTGACAACACGCACGCCAATTTGCAGGCTGCCTGTGGTGGGGATGGTCAGATCTTTAGCTGCAACTTCACGAACTGCGCCAAGCACGTAAATGGCGCCGGCAGTGAGCTGTGTTGCGCCAGTCTGCGGGTTGATGACGCAAGAAGCGCCACGCACTACGCCGCCATCCTTAAACAGGACATCGGTGAGGCGCTTCATGCGGTCGCTCATGACCGCCTGAATTTCGTTCAGTTCTGCGGACTGCAGACCGCGACTGGCGCGGAACAGCAATTCGTCGTAACGCTTGGAAGCGTCAAATCGGTTGTAGTAGGCCTGGAGGGTCATGGCAGCCTCAGAAGGTCAAGACGAACTCAAAGGTTTCGCGGGTCGCTGGTGTGCGGATGATTGCCGCCACATGCTCTAACAAGTAGAGGGTGCCTTGAGCGGTCACCTGCGACGGAGAGAAAAACATCTGACCAGGGGGCAAACCCTCGCCAGTTACCGCGTCGAGGAAGATCCCAGTCTCACGAATGGTGCTGCTGTTAATGTCCTCAAAGTCGAGGGTGAACCGCAGGTAAAGGTAGTTTGTCTGGGTCTGGCTTACGTCGTAGCGCCCGCTGGGCAGGACGATTGCGCCTTCAGCAGCAGGAATGACGAACGACACCTGAGCGGTTTTGCGGTAGCCCAGCGCAGACGCCAGCCCAGTTGAGCTGATGTTTTCAGCAGGGGTCCCGAGGGAGTCCCACTGAACATCGCCAGCGCCCACACCGAGAAAGATGTTCCGTGCGGCCACCGAGGCGGCTAAGCCCGCTCGGCCTGTTGTTACAAGGGTTGCCATTAGGCCATGGCCTCCTGAGTCGTTGTCATTCTATGCGTAAGTCTAGATGTGGGTTGAATGACGGGTTTCAATGCTGAGTGAGGTTGGGTTCCACGGGATGAGCTGCGTTGCCCACATCGCCAAGCCTATCCAGTCTTCAGTGCCCTCGATCCAGGCTGCCTGGCCCCAGGAGGTAAGTTGCCACTCCTGCTCGGCACCGTGGTTCCAGGTGTAGCCCGGCCCGTATTCGTACCAGGAGCCTGTGTCCCAGGTGCTCCAGGTGTACCAGTGCCATGTCGTAGGCAGCAGCGTGCGGACATGCAATCGCGTCTCAAATGTGGCTGTGGTGTACGTGGCCCATGCAGTGTGGAATCTGGTGTTGCAGCCGGCCACTCTCTCAGTGAGCGACCACTCGTGGCCCGCCTGAATCCAGTCAGCTGCGCCCCAGTGGGTCTGATACAGCGGCTGACCAATCGCGGTTTCACAATGCTCACGACTAACAAAAAGAAACTCGCCGAACGCGACGTTGAACTCAGAGAGCAGGTGCTCACTAAGGAAGAACCGGTCGTCGAGTGCGCGGATTACTCGCTGTGTGTGACGCTCAACTACTTCGAGGTCGCCGCCCACAGGTTTGGCGACAAGATCTTCAATCTGATGCGTCCTGTCAATACGAAGATTGCTTTCTGCTCCAAGGACCGCAAGGGTCTCACCTAGCAGCAAGCCATCAGAAAGGAACAAGTGCGCCTGCGGTTGACTGGTGACATGCACCGCACCAAGGCCATACCAGGTCGCGCTGTTTTGCCAGTCGCTGTCATCCCAGGTTGCAGGATGACGGACCAAGCCCAGGCTGCTGTAAGCATGTCCCCGGCTGACTGAGCCAATGTCGACGATCGTGCTGAACTCACCGATACGGTGTTGATCAAGCAAGAACTGATCGTCGAGGCCATCAATGACACGCTGATGTTCCCGCGTAATTGTGGTCTGAATGCCTCCTATCGGATCTGGGTGCGGATCGAAGATGTGGTGGAAGCGTTCGAACACCTCATCGACCGCAACCCAAACGGAAGAAACAAGGTGCTGTGACAATCTGTTAAGACCGCTGGCCTGATACTCCGCAGCAGGAAGCACAAGAAGCGCGTTGCTTACGTGCTCGGAGAGGATCCCCGATCCACTGTCAGCGTTGCTATCGCTGAGCACAAGAACACCCTGCCCGCTTTCCTGGAGGTAGCCGTAGTCCGCTAGAGCGTCGTAATCGGCGGCAGTAATCGCTTGGCTTGGATCCGCTTCTGAAAGCAAGAACGGGTCATAACCGATCTCCAGCTCTTCAGCGACGTTGAAGCGTGTGTTGGTCTCGCCCAGGGGCTGACCCTCGGAAAGATAAATGCCGGCTTTGCTGTCGGTCCTGTTGTTGACGAATAGAAGCGAGCCAAGCCACCACGTACCCTGATTCCAGGAAATTGCCTCCCAGGTGTCTGGCGTCTCGGTTGTTGCCGCACGACCCAGCATGTGATTGCGGGTGATTGCAGCGCGATCAGAAACCAGTTCCCAATCGCTGAGCAGGTGCTGATCCAGCAGGAACTGGTCATCGAGACCATCAACCAGGCGACGATGCTCGCGTTTGATGCAGACGTGGCTGGCAACGTCTGCCGCCGCGACAAACACAGTCGAGTGATCCCGATCGAAGCGTTCGTTGATTTCTTGATAGGCAACGCTGCGGACGTGCTCGCTGAGCAGGTTCTCGCCTGTCGTCGGGTCGCCTTCGGAAAGCAAAAACGCACCAACGCCGGTCTCGACCTCGATGAGTGCTGGCAGGACTGTATTGGTCTCGCCCAGGATGCACTGATCGCTGAGGTAGACGCCCGCCTTGGCAAACTTAAGCGCAGGCTGTATCCGGTTGACCAGTCCGGCCCAATCAAGCCCCTGATCCCAGGCGTAGTTTGTCCAGGTGCTTGTCGGTTGCCACCATGGCCCCGCTTCGGTGAGATGGCCACGGCTAATTACCGCGCCCATGTTCACCATGTGCCATTCGCGCCATACCAACTCACTGAGCTGGTTAACGTCGAGGATCATTCGATCCTCATACCAACCTTGATCGGTGTGGGTACGTTCTACGCTGCTAGTAAAGACAGCAGCGTCAGTGAAGCTGGCGCTTTCCTGAAAAACGCGCCCGAAAGAAAGCTGCGGCCAGTCTTCTCGGAGGTACACTCCGGTGTGGTCGCACAGCCAAGAGCCACCGCTTAGGACGTGATCGTCGAGCTTTAGACGGCGATGGTCATATCCGCCATAAATGCGGAACAGCCGCGAGCGGATTGGAGCTGAAAGGCGCGAAACCTGAATGACGTTGTTGGTAAATTCAAGGTTTGGCGGAGCTTGGTCGAGGCCGAGCTGAAAGTCGGCCCAGCGAAGCGTGCCTGCTTCCGACTCTTCGATTTCTGCATCAAATCCAATCCAGCTCAGGCCAATTCCAATCGCAGCACGTGTGCCGCGCAGGCGTTGCCATTGAATGCCTTTTGCTAGCGCCTGTCGCAGATCAGGCACATAGGGCAAAATTTCGCCTAAGCCGTATTCATAGATGAGCCAAGGCACCACCGAATCGGGTATGTCCTTGCGCTTTGCATCGCGGATCCGTTGAACACCAGGGCCTAGCCGGGGAAGAAAGTCGCCGGAACGGGAAAGATCCCGCTCAAGCTGCGTCGAGTTACTTGGCAGGAGATCCGTTGCGGTCATCGGTCATAACCGGCCATGGTGATCGTGAACGAACCCAACGCGACGGCAGTATTGGAGTTGGCAACGACAACGGCGCTCGGGCTCACCAGCTCAACGCGCTGCACTCCTTGGACGTGTAAGCGACTGATCAGCCAGCTTGGTGCGAGATCCCAGCCAAGACCTGCGGACTTTTGGAAGTCTTCCCGGATGCGAGCTTCAAGATTGTTAAGAATTGTTGGCGACTGATCTGGAAAAAGGAATACGCGGACGTTGACATTGACGGTTTGGATCGTCGCGCCAATCACCTCCACAGTGTCCGTAATTACTCGCACAGAATCGCTCTGGAGCCGACTGTCGAGCACTGCCAAGAGCTGAGGACTTGCGGTGCCATCACCTCCAATCCCAAGAGCACCCGCACGCACGCGGGTGCGAAAGGCTTGAACGGTTTCAAGCGGAGTCAGTATGCGCGGCGCAACGCCGTAGAACTGAGCCATCACGCTCAGCTCTTCTAGTGTCGCCTCGTTGATCAACTCGCCTTCATGGCTAAGCACGGCGATCCGTACCTGGCCTGCATCCGGGCTGGTCACCAAAGCGTCGGCCACACGGTTGTCAGCTGTTAGCGTTTGATACCGATACCAGGCGGCACCGCCAGCAGTTGAGCTGCCTTTGATCCGCTCGATAGTGCGATTGCGGAGCTGCTCATCGGTTTCCGGCATCTGACGGTTGACGCCGTAGAACGCGGAAAGCTGATCCAGATCACCACCCTCTGCAAAGGCAAGCAGCGTTGCCTTGAAGGCATCGTTCACTCGCTGCCGAAGAATCAGCTCGCGGTAGGCAAAGACCTGCAGCAGCTTTACCGCAGGATCGCTTTCGAGTAGCGCGGTGTACTCAGGATGCCGAGCAAGGAAGTCCTCCACCAGGGAGCGGAAAATGCTCTCGTAATCAAGCGCCTCGATCAGCTTCGGCTCAGGGAGGTTGCTGATGGTGTATGTCACAAAAAGCCTCCGATGCGCAGATCTTGAAGCGTCACCTCCCGGCCGTCAGGCAAGTAGGTGAACGTGAGGTCCATAGTCACAGACCCCTGGCCCACCTCCAGCAGATTGACCCTCTCGCATCGTAGGCGCGGTTCCCAACGAGAGAGCGCATCCACGGTTTCAGCTCTAATGGCTGCGATCAGGGATTGGTTGACCGCTCGGTCGACAAGGCGCGGCAAGTCGCTGCCATAGTCCCGACGCATCACGCGGGTGCCCTTAGGTGTCGTGAGGATGTCCGCGACTGATTGGCGAAGATGATCAAAGCCCGCAAGAGAGGTCCCAGCCTCTCGGTTCATCCCTTTCATCTAGCGGGCTCTGTGTTTGGACGAATTCTAGGCGGGCTGCTGTGCCTGGCCTCAGCCATAGGTGCCGTTCGTGCTGTCAGTACCGCTGCCGGCCTGTTCCGGCTGATTAAATGTGATTTCGCAGTCGCTGCTCCCTGGACTTTCTTCCTGCTGCTCTTCGGTTCGATTGTCTTGCTGCTGGGTGTTTACGTTTGGATCGCGCTGCAGCGGAGTGCCTACGTTAAGAAGGCTTTCAATGTTGATGTCGCCGCTGTCTACAAAATTTGCAATCATTGTTCCGGGTTGCACTTCGCCCTGAAAAAGCATTTCCCAGGTTTGCACGAGACCGTTGTCGTGTATTGCGTCGACAATCCCTTCGTCTGTAATTGCCGCAAGGTTTGAACGCAGACCTGCCATAAGGTTTGTTGCGTTAAGTTCTGGTGCGCCGTTTTGGCCAGAGACGCTACTCAACAAATTTGTGACAGTGCTTGCCATTCCCGCTACATTGCTTGGCAGCAGGCCGCTGCTGCTAGCTACCTGCACTAGCTGGTTTACGTTGATCTCGCCGCCGTTGAGCCAGCCGCTGACAGTTTGAAAACCATCGAGCGCAACGCCGACTTGCGGCGGCACATCGAGGCCGAATTGACCTGCGATGTCGAGTGCGAAATCAGCCATTCCCCAGGGATCACTGAGCAGTGAATTAGGGTTTTCGATAAAGCCCATCACGTTGGACAGCGGGCCCATCAAGTTGCCTACGCCAAGTGCGTTCATACCAGCGCCCAAGATGTCGGTTGGGATAAAGCTCGACAGGCCGGTGCTACCCAGAAAACTTGTCAACCCGGACATGGGAGCGCCTAAGCCCTGCGTAAGGTTGCCAAACAGATTGCCTATGTTTCCGAAGTTGCCTAGGGCACTGAACATGCTAGTAACACCAAAGGTGCTGATTAGGCTGCCAGCTATTCCAAACACGCCGCCCTGATTGTTGAGGTGGATCGGATCGCCAAGAAAATCGAGTACAGCGTTGCCTTTCAATTCCTTGTCCATGCCGATCACCTTGTCGGACAGCAGCAGCTTGCCGGTGATGTGGCAGGCGTCGCAGTCCAGCTTGATAAACGGGCTTTTGATAATCACCTGACCGCAAGCGTGCACCTTGACCGAGCCCGGCGTCTCAACCCGCACCAGGCTCTTGCCCTTGTCGTATTCGATCAGGGTGCCGTCACCAAAAAGGCGACGCCATACATCGTCGCGCGGCTCGCCAAGCTCTCCAAACTCATAGCCCTCTGCACGATCGCCAAACGGTGCGTCGTCCTTGTGCATGAACATGGACGACAGGATCAGGCCCGTCGTCAGCTCACCACCGGGCGCATAGATCTGCACCACGTCGTCGACTCGGGGCGGATCCCACGACGACAGGCCGCCGCGTGTGGAAGATGCTGACACCTCCAGCACAGGCAGCCACGCGGTCTCGATGCAGCCGCCAGGCGAGCCATCCTCGCCAATGCAGACGCGCACAAGCCGCTTCTCAAGATCAACCTCCTTGACCTTGCCGGTGCGGAGGATGTTCTCGGTGTTGCGAGCGCCTTCGGTGTTCTCGAAAACGCCAACGCCGCCCGTTCGCCTGCTACTTCTTGGAACCTGAAAGCTCACGCTGCACCAGCACGAAGAAATACCGGCACACGCCAGGGATGTCTGCTTCGCTCTGTAGATCAGAGGTGCCCATGGCGTAGAACTTTGCGGCCAAGTGCTTGACACCCTGATTAAACAGGTGGTTCTGCTTTTCAGCAGGAACCTCGGAACCAATGAATTTGAAGGCGGTCAGAGTAGCAGCCTGCAGGAGCTGACGCATCTGATCCCCGTTGGCATCCTTGAGGCCCAGGAAGTCGGCCAAATCGGAAGGCTTTATGGCGGCTGCGGGCTGGCTTGCTACAGCCTGATCCAATCCTGCCGGTGCTTCTTTACGGGTGCGCTTAGTTGTCGCCATTGGAAATCACCATTTGGTCAAAGTCTACGGAACCCTGCGGCACATGACTCCGCAGAGTGAGGGTCGTGGTACTTGGCGCGGGGCAGTTGTCCGGGAAGTCTCGATCCCAAAGGCCGAGATCAACACCCACACGGTAGCTCAGGTAGTTCGCGCGGTATGTGATCCGAACAGCGCCGATTGGGAGCTGCCCGTCTCGGTCGACATCCAGTTCCGTGCGAACCATCTGCAGCATTGCCGTTTCAAGTCCCTGGACCAGAAGCCCATCAAGCGCAGTTTCGATGCCTAGCGCCATGGCATCAAGCGCGTCGTCCACATTGTCCAAGGCCACGCAAAGGCCTTCAACGTGAACCATTAGCGTCCGGCGGTAGCCACCGTCAAAATCGCTACGGTTCACCAGCTCGACTTCTTCCTCCTTGCAGTTCACTAAAACAAGCGGAAGCTCGTCAGGGTCGATCTCGATTGAGCGATTGGCGTAAACCCGATTTTTTGCAGGGGTCCAGTAACCGTCATACGGACGGCCTTCCTGAAAATAAGCAAGCCGATCGCGGATTGCGTGGCGGAGCTGATGGCGCGGATGAAGCAAGACGGTCATCAGGACTCGCGTTGCAAGTAGAGAGTCACACCAGTGTGACCGTCAGGCTGCGCATCGCGCACGCGATAAGTCTTGCCTCGAACGTCGACACGATCGCCGCTCTTGGGCTTAATAGTCAAGTCCCAGGAGTCAATGCCTGCCACTGGCTGCAGGGTTGAGACGGGGCCGCCGGTCTCGGGATCGGCGGCTATGTAGGCCTCCTGGAAGATGACACGGATCTGCCAGGCGCTTTCGTTCCTGCGGTACGTGGCGGGTTCCCCCATCACGTTGATGCAGGCGCGAAGAGCGCGGTTGGCAAGATCGTTCAGCATCAAACGCTGAGGCGCACAGTGGCAGCAGCGTCAGCAGTGGCGGCAGCTACAAGAAAGTGTCCGATGACGGTGTTGCCTGCGGCAACGCCAGTCACTTTCTTGGCGCTGTTGTCCCAGTAGGCCACAGCGCCCTGAACACCATCTGTACCGGCGCCGGTGGCCTTAGTCAGGCTATAAACGCCTTCGGTAGCAATCGCGCCGACCTCGCCATTAGCGATGTCAGCAACAGCAACCCCAAACAGGGCGCCCACAAGAACGCCGCCGCCACTGCTCACCGCATAGGGGGCAGTGATGTCAACGTTGCAGCCGTTTTGAACGTAGTTTTTCATGGTTCAGGTCCTCAGGCGCCGGTGGACTTGTAGAAGCCCCGGTGGTTCAGCAGGGTGCAGCCGAAGTCGAGGCGGGCGTAGATGGTAGTGCCATCAGGATCGCGCTCGTTAACGGTTTCAACCTGGGGGCCAGCCTCGCCGTCGAGATAACCGAAGGCGATCATGTCGATTTGGGCTGGGTCAGCGGAGACGTAGTAGACGACTTCGCTGGCGTCATCGAGGCGGGGCTCAACGATCAACGACATGGAACCGGTGAAGATGTTTACGTCGCCGGTGGTGTTTGGCTGAATGGGGCTCAGGAATTTCTGAGCCGCAGTTTCCAGGCTGGTGGGCAGGAGCATGTAGCGCGGCCGCAGGTTGATACGGTTGCCGGCAATGTCCTTCTGATTGCGCAGGGCCTTACGGGCTGCAGAAATTGCAGCTTCACCGATAACTCCGGCGCCCTGGTTTGCGTGGTCGGCATGGAATAGCGCCTTGCCGTCGTAAGCCATCTTGGCGTTGGAAGTGATGAGCTTCCACACTTCGTTTGACTCAAACAGGCTCATGCCCCGGCCGATCATCGAGGGGATGCGGCTGAGAGCATCCAGATCATCGTTGATGATGAGCTGGCGGGTGACGCTGATTTTCTTGCCGTAGGTGTAGATCCGCCAGGAGCTTTCTTGCTCCTTAACGGTTGCGGCCTTGTATTCACCGCCTTCGAGCAAGGGCTCAGGGGTGATTTGGCCGGCAATTTCAAGCTCGTACACGGGCTTGAAATCAGGCAAGTTCCGCTGACGTGCAATCGGGCGGAAGGTTTGCTGCTCCTCGGCGTAAGCGTTTGCCAGGGTCTTGCGAGCAATGTTGCTCAGCAGCTTGGGAAAGTCGCTGGTGGAGTGCATGGCACGGCCGGCGATTTCCGACTTGCTCATGCCTACCAGGCTGTGACCAGAGCGCACGAGTGCGTCTTTGGCCATGTCAATCAGGCTGCTGTGACCATAGGCGCGTGCCTGATCGTCCCACTCACGAAGGCCACAACGGGCCTCCAAAGTGGCGGTCATGCACTCGCTGCGCTTCTGGCCTTCGTCGGCCAGCACCTGCACGTGAGTACGGGTGGGCGCAGCAGCTTCGCGCTCTGCCATTTTGTCAATGATGCATTTGCGGGCTTCGTCGATGGCAATGCCATCTTCTGCCAGTTTGTCGGCCAGGGAGTCATCCAGCCCAGCGGCGCGAACGGAACGGCGGATTTCCGCCACCCGACGACGCTCAGCAGCGATGACAGCCTGGATGTCCTCGGGGGAGGCGACGCGGTCCTGGGCCACAGGGGGCTCAGGAGCAGCGACCTCCAGTTCGCGGGTGTCTTCCATTGGGCTGGTGTCCTTTACAGGCTCGTTGTGAACTGTAGGCGGCTCATCTGAGCGCACCTGGGCCCCTGCATCTGCAGGGATTGGGACAAGGGAAAGTTCATGGGGTTCCCAGTCCACAGCACGCATCACCGTGGTATCACCCTCAGTGCTGCGCTCGTATTTCCAGACGCGGTAGCCCACCGAAATGGACCTGATGATGCCGTCACGCACATCCCGGAAGATGGGCTCAACGTCATCGCGGCTGGAAAACCGCACTACGGCGCGGCCTTCGTTGCCGTCCAGCCAGGCACGCTCAACCACCCCAACAATGTCGGAGAGCTCGAGTGCGCTATGACTGTTCAGCAGCGGGGCCCCGGCGTTCAGGCGTTCCATGCGGATCGCCTTCTTGTCCATCGACAGCTCCTCCATGAAGGGGCCGTCGAAGCCGTAGCGTGCCACCCGTGCGCCTGTGGTCCACACGACCTCGACCGTGCGCTGTTCGGCGTCAACGGTCTCGGGTGCGAACATCGCCCGAGTTTGGAGTAGTTCGCTCATTGCGACTCCACTGGCGGTTTGATTCTAAGGTTACTCATCTTCAGGCTCGTCAGCCGCCGGCGCTGCAGTGTTGGCCTGGGCTGCGCTGTTTAACTGGCCGCTGCCGCTGACCTGCCGGGGGTCGCTGTCCAGGATAAGGCCTAGGCGGTCCAGGGCTTCGTTGTCCTCAGCCATTTCGTCGAAGACTTCTTCAGGATCATAACCAAACTCACGGATAGCTTCGCTAAGCGACAAGAAACCGGCACGTACTGCCTTTTTCGTTGCTTCAATTTCTTTGGCCGGGTCAATCAATTCGCGGCGCGGGGGCGTCCAGTGTGCAACGATGCCCTCCAACCGCACGCCGTTAACGCTGCCAGCTTGCACAAACCAGTTCCAAATCGGGCTGAGCATTTGGGGAACCAGCATTTGCCATCGCCAGGCTTCAATATTGCGGTGGAACTCCAGCCAGCCCATGCGGCCGCTACTAAAACTGGTGTTACTCAAATCGCCGGTTAGTGCTTCGTATGTGACACCGTAACCTGCTGCGATTTGCAGCAAGTATTCGCGTGTAATTTTGTCAAACTCGCCAACGCTGGGCGGCGATGCAAAACGAATATCTTTGCCAGGGGGCAGGATTTCAAGCGCACCGGGCTCCAGCTTGTCAATCAGTTCGGCGCCCATGCCTGCGTCGGGCGCTTCGGTGTCCACCAGGAATCCGGCAAAGCAAGCAGAAATCTTTTGCTTAAGCAACTGCGCATCACTGTAGTCATCAAAATCACGCAAACGAATGATCACCGGGGATGCCCAGGGAACCCCTCTGGTTTGATGTGGGCGGTCCTGCCGGAATACATGAATGATCTGGTCAGTGCCTACAAAGCTGCTACCAAAGCCGCGCACCCTTACATGATTTTCACCAGGGTGTTCGTCATACAGCCAATAGCCAAGGCGGCGGCCGTTGGCGTCATGCTTTATGCCCTCCCGCGTGAAGCTGCCGTCATCACCAGCGCCGTCGTGGGAGTCATCCAACATGTCTGGCTCCATGATCTGCAGCTGCAGGGGCACCCGCTGATTACTGCTGCTGATGGGGGTTCGCCGGCGGATCAGGACTTCACCAGATTCCACCACGCAACGCATCGCCAGGGCTTGCAAGCCAGCAAAGTCCATACGCCCGTGGTAGTCGCACTGTTGCGGGTCGTTGGCCCAGCTGCTCAGTAAATCAGTGAGCTGCTGACTGCGACGCCGACTGCGCACGGCGCGGGCCTGCCCGATGATGCCCGTGCCGACAGTGTTGCTGACAATCACTGCGACCGCTTTGGCAGCGTATGGGTTGTTGCGCACAAGGTCGCGGCTGCGGTCGCGCAAGGTTTTCAAGGCTGGGCCGGCGGCTGCGTCGGCACTTGTGCCCTGCGTCAGCCAGCCTTCGGTACGGCGGCCCCGGCTGGCGCCGTCATAGCGGCGCAAGGCGTCAAGCTGCAGGCGGGCACGCTGCCGGCGGAGTGCAGCTTGCGGGTTGACGCTGGCAATGATCTGATCCAGCGCGTTCATTTGTAGTCCCTCTGCGTGCTGAAGTATTTGCGGCTGCGGGTGCCTTGCCCAAGGCGTGCGCGGATCATGTCGCGCACCTTGAACAGTTCATCCAGGCTGCGGTATTGGACCTCTTTGTCGTCGTAGCGGACCCTGAGGTAGCCGCTTGCAATGGCTTCTTCGATCGCGGCGAGGCCGGCTTGGCTGAACATGGACATTCGATCAACCTCCTTGAGTCATGTTATCGGCTAAAGGAAGGTGCTTTTGCGCCGTTTGACCGTGGTTTCGCCTGGTTTGCTGCTGGTTTGCGCTGGTTTGGCAGAGCTGCCTGACGTTAGCCCACGCTCATGCTCCCATCGCGTCGCGTCCCAACGGTCAGCACCGACAGCCATTGCAGCGGCCCTGGCGTATACGCGGCAATCAAGGGCTTCATTGCGGTCGCGGGTTTTTTCCCACTGGTATTTCTGGTAGCCGCGCACCACCCGGCTTATCAGGGCCTCGGCTGTCAGTTGCTTGAACCACTCTTCCGGGTGCTGCGGAAAGTGACACCAGCCGAAAGGCAACCCGTCATCCAGGTTTTCAGGCAGTTTCCGGCGCAGCCAGCCGTACAACTCAGACTTAGCCACGCTCACGCCCACGGGCCAAACTTTCACGCCGCCCCTAATGCGCTTGCCACGGATCGTCACTTCAACTGGCGTCGGCGGGCTAATGATCGTGGCCTGCTGTTCACGGCCTTTTACGGCCATCACCCGCATGGCGCTCTGGCGATGCACCCAGCGATAAACCTCTTGCGTGCGGAATCCGCTGTCAATGGCCGCCATGCGTATAGCCACAGTCATGCCGTCTTCACGGGTGTATTCGCGCTGCACCTGCCGGCTCAAGTCTTCCCAAACAGCGTCGTCGGCCGTATCGCCATGTAAAACCACAAAATCGACAGACCAGCTTTCAAGGTTTGGGCCCCAGGCCACGACTTCCATTTCCAAGCGATCTTTCTGTACGTCAATACCTGCGGTGAGGAACGCAGCGGCATCCGCCACTTGACCTAAGGGGTAATTCTCACGGCGGCCATACAACACTTCCCAGTCAGGGGCTTCGCCAGTGTCCGCATAAGTAAGGCCGAGCACCGTGTTTTGAAACACGCGCATCGCCTCGTCAGATTTCTGCGCCTGCATAAATGCTTCAACGCAATCACGCCAACTAAACCACCCGAGGGGTGAATACAGCGAACTGATGTGGTAGCCGCGCCACTTGCCTTCCGGGTTCTCTGGCACCCATTGGCCCTTTGGCAGGATGGCGTTCTTGTGGTGTTCTTCAAAGAGTTCGTCGCAGTGGACGCACTGGTAGCGGACGGTTTCAGGCCGCCCGTTTTCCCACTTCATTTGCTCCCAGACCAGCTGCTGCAACGTGCCGCAGTGCGGGCAAGGCACCTGGAAAAACCGCATGTCGCTATCCACAAACTCGCGCTCAATACGGCTACGGCCGGCCAGCGTGGGAGTGGAAACGTAAAAGATTTTGCGCCTGCTGAATGTCCTTGTGCGGGCCTCGGCCAAAGTGCAGGGGTCACCTTCCCCGTCCACGTCGCCGGGGTATGCATCAGGTTCGTCCAGGAAAAGGAAACGGACCGGCATTGAACGCAGACCGGCGGCGCTGTTGGCGCCCGCCATGACAACCACACCACCTGGAAATTCTTTGGCGAGCAGGCTGTTTCCGCTGTCCCTGCTGCGGGGGTCACGCACCTTGTCTCGCAGGGTTGGGCTTTCTTCAATCAATGGGGCGATGCGCGTTTTGCTGTTGCGCTTTGCCATCTCAACGGTTGGCTGCACCATCAGCATCGGGCCTGGACAGTTGTCGATGCAGTAGCCGAGCCAGTTGTTGCCGGCCTCAGTGCCGCCCACCTGGGCGCCTTTCATGAACACGACTTTTTCTATCGGGCTTGTGGCGCTCAGGCAGTCCATGATTTCCCGCAGATACGGCGTCCGCACGGTGCGCCAATGGCCGGGCTCCGCGCTGGCTCGCTGGCTCAGCATCCGATGCTTGTCAGCCCATTCACTGACGGTCAGCAGCGGATCGGGGCGGATGGCATCCTGGGCAGCGGCCCACACGACCGCCATGCCGTTAGAAAGGGCCATCACTGCTAGCCAAAGCCTCGCAACAGCGGGCGAGTTCGCGTTGCATCACGATCTGCATTTCGTGGCGCTTGGCCGGCTCCACGTTGCCAATAATCGCGGCCAACTCGTTCACTATGCGGACAGGGATGTTTTGCACTGCATCGCGAAACGTGCGCACCATCTTGAACGTTCCCATCTTTACCTCATCCACGCGCACGAGCTGCCCGGCTTTTTCCCGGTACTCCATCTCCAATAGTTTCGCCTTGTAACCTTCCCCGTAAGCGCGTGCCTTGCTGTAATCAATTGACTGCATACCATCAGTGCCGGTAGTCAGCAGGCCCTGAGCTGCAGCCTTGCCAGTGTTGATCTGCTCGGCCGTGCGCTGCTGCGCCTGGCTTGTATTGCGGCGCCACTCCACATCAGCGGCAGCCTGGTCAATCTTGGCGTTGCGCCCTGTGTGGGTCACGGCCTGCCGCAACCGCCCATCTTTGATGGCTTTGCGCACCGCCTGCGGGCTGACCCCACGGTGCGTGGCGTACTCAGGAATTGAAAGCATCATCAATCATGAAACCCAGTGATGAACGGCACGGCGCGGCAGGTTGGCGCATCTTGCCAGGGGAATGCGATGGGCTGGCAAGCGCCTTCCATCTTGATAACGCTGTTCCATTGCTGGGTATCGCTGGCGTCCACCCAGAACCAGGCGTCCACGTCATAAAACTTAACAATAAGGTCGGGCAGCTGTTTACAGCTGGCAATCACCCCATCCACGAGCAACATCCCAGCCGCAGGCTTAGGCAACAGCGGCAGGTCCAGCCTGTGCGACAGCGCCACGGCCATGACCAATCCGGCGGGGCTGGCGCCATAGACGCCGCTGCGCCTGCCTTGGATGCACTGCGCAGCGATCAGGTCAATAGCTGCATCAAACCCGGCCCAGCTGAGCTGCATCATCGTTAGTGCCCATAGAAAGCATCCAGCGCATACCAGACCAGGCTGTTCCGGTAGCCGCCTGGATGCGTTGGCACAATGGGCGTCACACCATGCAAGTTCCGCCACGCCGGGTAAACAAGAAGCGAGTTATCCGCGCTGTTGAAAGTGGTGTCGTAATCAGGGACGAACAGGTTGCCGCCGATGGCGTTGCGGCGCTTTGTGATGATTGCATTGATCCCACCCTTCACGTTCAGATTGTCTTGATGCATCCGGGCGGCAATGTTGCAGTTGCTGATACTGCTGCTGAACAGCTCAGCAAAACGCCACTTCTCAGGCACGCGGCGCAGCACGGCTTCACGATGCATTGCATACACCTCCGGGGCTGCCTGCTCAACAATGCCCAAGGCTTCTGTGCCGGCCTTGATCATGGCTTTGACAAAAGTGCGGGCGCTGGCCACGGTATGCACGGCGCTTCGGTTGGGATAGCCGCGCCTCATATGTGGTTTAGGCGGGATGCTGCCCAGAATGCATGAATACTGATCCACGATTCTGTACTGCATTTTGCCGTCAGGGCCTTTACCCATCGGCTGCTTCCGCTCCATCAGGCTCTTAGGCACGCGATCGCTGTTCAGCTCAGCGTCGGCAATGTTCACCAGGGCCTGCAGGCGTTCAGGCAGCTTGGCCAGGTAAAAGCCAATAGGCTTTCCCTCCTCCCCGATGAACATCGTGTCTTCAAACAAGGTTGGAGGCCGTTCGGCCGGTTCGTCATTGATCTTGAAGGCGTGGGCCACTTTCTGCAGATGGACAGTTTTCATAGTTGGCACAGCTTGCGAAAGTTGGCTTCGGATTCAGCAGGAGTTTCGTTTCTCCAAATGGCTTTCGGGCCAGGAAACGCTTTGAAAAAACTGACCCGGCTGCGCATGTTGGATGCGTATGTGTTTTCGTTCCAGCCACCGCTGCCGCGCTGCAACACCCGGCGGTAAACGACATCACGCGGCACGTTCAGCAGAATGCAAGCCAGGTCAAAGCCCATACCCTGCAGAACACCGATGTCCTTCTTGGCTGAGTAATACTGGCCAGCGATGACCAGCTTGCCGGTGTAGTTCTGCAGGCTGGCCCAGACTTCGGCCTTGCTGTCACCGCTCAGGCTGTCGGCACCAAATTGCTTACGGCCCAGAATGTCGAACTCCTGGCAGCGGCAAACGTAATTGGATTGCCCAACAAAGGCGGCCCGCTCAATGATTGTGCTTTTGCCGGCGCCCATGGCCCCAGTCAAAAAAACTGCCTGCTTCACAGCTTGGCCTTCTCAGCGGCCAGCTTGTCAATCAGCATCATGCCGACGTAGCCACCTTGCGCACGCCAGAACTTGACCAGCTCCTGGGCTTCTTCGTAGTGCTCAGGCTCAAATTCAATCTGTATGGCCTTCTTTACGTCACTTGCCATTTCGTCGAGCTGTTTGTCCAGGTCGTCCTCGCCGTCCAACACGCTGTAATCCAACTCGGCGCCAAAGCTGGGCAGGTCATCGCCCCAACCCAGCAAGGTCAAGTCAAACTCCAGGCCTTCCAGGTCTGCCAATTCAGCTTTCAGCAGTTCGTTATCCCAGCCAGCGTTCAGGGCCAGTTGGTTGTCGGCAATCACATACGCCCTGCGTTGCGCCGGGGTCAGGTGGTCTAGCACCACTACAGGCACCTCATCCAAGCCCAAAGCCTTGGCGGCCATCAGGCGGCCATGGCCGGCGATGATGCCAGCTTGCGTGTCGACCAGGACCGGATTTAAGAATCCGAACTCCACAATGGACGCGGCAATGCGGTTTACCTGTTCTTCGGAGTGGGTGCGCGGGTTGCGGTCATAAGGCACCAGCTTGTCGGCGGGCCAAACCTCAACTCGCTTGGCCATGGCTGGCTTGATGGAGACGGGCATGGTTTGGGCTAGGTGGGGTGGCTTGGCAAATGTTAGACACCCAATAGGCCACAAAAGCAACCAAAGCGCAACCTCTAACGTATTGGTTTCCCTCGGCTTTCCGGTGGTTGCCGATTCATTGAAAATCTCCGCCAGCCTGTCAACTTGCCTGCCATGGAGGGAGGCAAAGCGGCAGGCAAAATGACAGGCGAGTCTGTAATCCCTTGCGGCGCAATGCTTTTCGCAACCCGAAAAAACCGCTGACACTGGCCAAAAAACGGGAGCGTGGCGCCCGCAGGCTGGCCGGCCAGGGGGGACCCAACCCGGCGGGGGGGTGTGGGCAACAAAGGCAAGGGATGCCCCTGGGTTGCGCAGCGGACGCCCTGTGCCTTTGTGGGATGTGTGCAGGGGTTGCCCCCGACTGCCTTACCTGACAAACCCTGCAGACACCTTCTTGATGCCTTGCACAATGCCGTTCTGCAGTTGCTCCTCAATGCGCTGCTCAGTGGCTTGCTGGATGGCCCCTTTGTGTTTGCCACCTGTGTAGATGGCATGGATGGACGGCCCATGGACCACCCGCAGGGGCAGACGTGCCTGGCCCTTGCGCTTAAAAGGAAGGCCCTTGGCAATAAAGCCGCCCTTCACGATGCTGCGCTGGCCCTTGAAAATGGCAAGGGACAGGCCTTTGGCTGTTTCCTTTGCCTTGTACTGCATTGCCGTTATTGGTTTGCGGCTGGTCCTGATGATTGCTGTTTGCCCACCATCCCGATAGGTGGGCTGGGATACGTCTTGCTTAATGCGCCCTGCGCTGAGTGAGTACCGCTGGCCGACTTCCTTGGCGAGGGTAGTGCGCCCACCACGGGCGGCAATCTTTACGCCATGCTTCACAGCTTTTGGAATGTCCTGGGCAGACATGCGCTGCAGCGCGGCGACCAGCTCTTTGTCGCCAAGCACCCGAGCAGTGAGCCGAATGTCAATTTGTGCCATTGAACGGGCCTCCTGTATCCAGGCTAGGGGGGCAGAGGCTTTCAGAGGTTCCTTGAGGGCCGCTGAGGTCTGTTGAGGTTTGTTGAGGTTTTGCGCGTGCGGTGGTTACGGTGTGGTTACGGTCAGCGTAACGGATGTAAACCTTTGCGCCAGAAGGCTTTAGGTGCCATGCGTTACACGTTACACCTATTTTTTAAGAGAGGTAAAAAAAAGAAGAAGGAGGGGCACACACACACACAGCACAAAGGGGGGCTATTGCGCCAGGTTGGCGTAACCGCTGCAACATACGCGAAAACCCCTGCACTGCAAGGGTTTTAGGGTGTTACACAGGGCGTAACTTGGTTACAGTGCCGCCAATGGCAAGCGTGTCGCGCGGGATTTGGCCCCTGCGCCTTTGAAATGCACAACACCGGCCCGCTCAGCACCGGGCAAGCGTGCGAGCACCGTTGCCCAAGAATGGGCCCAGGCTGTGTCCTGCAAAATCGTCCGTATGGCCTGGGCAGTGTTGCTCACCAGGAGATGCCCTGTGTCCTCCACGCGAAGGCCATTGCGGCCTAAGGCAGCCTGCGCAAGGTTGGTACTAATGTCCAAGCTCATCTCGGCACCCTGCGCCAGCTCAACGACCTCGCCCAAAGTGCGGGTAAAAGTGCCGTGATCTGTCTCAATACGAATTTGATGCTGCAGCAGGCGCTGGATGCACTGCACCTCGTCGGGTACTTCAGTGGCCTGGCTGTAAGGCTCCCAGTCGTTGTCCTCAATCAGCGCACGGGCTTCAGCTTCGGTTGGGACATGATCATGCATCAATGCCCAGGCGCCGGCTAAAAGCGTGCCGTATTGGTCACCTTGGCGCTGGCTGTCAAAGGCATCAGCAGCTACGCGGGTAAACACGCGGCACGCTTGGCGGATCATTGGGATCAACGCCACAGTGCGAGCGATGAGCCGCACAGCAAACTCAGGCGTAATGGTTTTTTCTAGGTCGCGCTCTAAAGATTCCCAGTGGGCCTGGCGCTCATCCTTCGGTGTGTCATTGCCGTTGCGCAGTGTGAGTTGAGCAAACCGGGTGCGATCTGCGCCTTGCTTTAGTGCCGTCGTGATGGACGACATGAAGAACATGCTGCGGATATGGAAGCGTGTCACTTCCCCGCTCGGGCTGCCCTTCAGCATCTTGGCGTGCGACTCGCTACTGGCAACGCGGGCCAAAGCCAGCACGTTCTGCATCCTGTACTGGTCCTGTTTTTCGTTTGATTCGGCCTCATCAAACACCACAGGCAGCGCATCACTGCGCAATGCCTGGCGCAAACCGGCTTCGCTTGTGTTGCCGGCGACGTTTAAGCCAAGGTCGGCCAGCAAAGGGGCCACAAACTTGTCCAGGATGGCGCTTTTGCCAGTGCCGGCGCCGCCTGTTAACCAAGCGTGCGGGCGCCAGTCCAGCGCACCGCAAATAGGCGCCAAAGTGGCCCAGCCAGCCAACAGCAGGCCAGAAGCTGGTACTTCCCAGCGAAATCGGCAGGCCAAGGCGGCCACCAGGGCAGCCTCATCGGCATTTAACGGGCAATGGCCGGGGCCCTCCAATGCCTGGGCGCGTTGGTACAGGTAACGCGACTGAAGCGCGGCCGTGATCGGCATGGTTTCACCATCAACGATCAAACGGTCGCCTAAATGCACAACAGCCCGGCCGGCATCGTGCCAAGCGCCCCTACCTCGTATGCGTTCAGGGCTGTAGACGCCAACGGCTGAGCACTGCTGGAACAGGCTGGCAGCTGCGGCCACCCATTTCACACCTTCGCGACTGCCGGGGTACAGCGATTCCCAGAAGGGCAACGGGGCCAGCGCGACAAGGTTGGTACTGTTGTGGCTTGCGCGGCTCAAGCGCATCACCTGGCCGGTGTTGTTTGGCTGGTAGTAATAATTTTCGCCGTCAAAGCCCAGGCACTGAAACGGCGGCGCTGAGTCAGGCTCAGCATCAGCGGCTGTGGCAGCCAGTGGGATAGCCCTGGGGGCCACATGACTGATATGGGCCGTTACCCAGGCGGCGGCCTGCTGCTGGGTCCACTGGGCGTCAGCCAGGTCCCAACCGGTTTTCCATGTGGGGCCGTTGGCAACGATGCGCACAGTGACCCCCGGCAGTTGCAGCAAACGCTGCCCCAACTCATCCATCGCCTGCTCACCTGGCGCATCGTGATCAGGCCAGAGCACAACCTTTCGCCCGGCAAGGGCGCTCCATGCTGTTTTGCTAATGGCCTTACAGCCGCCGGACCATGTGACGACCACAGCTTGCGGAAACAAAAGCGCGGCGGCGTCTGCTGTTTTCTCGCCTTCAACTACCAGCACATTGGCATCAGGCCGCTCGGCCAGGCCAGCCTCGTTATACAAAGGGCGGCTATCGCCCAACGGGGCTTTCCAGCTCCAAACAACACCATTCCAAGTCAGCGGGCGAATGGCTTTGCCGGCAAAGCGGCAAACGTAAAAAGTTGGGCTGTATTGCCAAACATGTTCAGCCCCACTGGTAGGAGGGGCAACAGGCGGCGCGGGTATGAACGCAGTTGAAGTCCCCTGAGGTCCCTTGAGGTCTATTGAGGTTCCTTGAGGCTTTGTGGCCGAGCGTGGCGCTGCAGCAGAAAGCCGTGCCGGGGCTTTTTCCGCACCGATACCCAGGTGTTCTTCAACAGCGCGTGCGGCTTGTTTGTAATCCCAGCCTTTGACGCGCATCAGCAGGTCCATACCGTTGCCAGCGCCGCCGTTCTGGTGTTTGCCGCCGCAACGGTTGCAAAACCAGGATCCACTACCGTCCTTGTCATCAAACCGGTAGCGGTCCGTGCCGCCGCACAAAGGGCAAGGCTGATGCGCGTCAGTCAGTTGCTGGTCGGTGAGGCCGCCAAGACACGCCAAGATTTCCGGCCAGCGCCCACGGGCGGCCCGCACTAGGTCAGCCATGGTTAGTCCAACCTTTCTTTCTCAATCTCCAAAGCCAACCGGCGTAGCTCTGTAACAACAGTGCGAGGCGTGGACCCTGGCATGTGAGCCAGCAGGGCGGCACGTTGGCGCAGCAGTTCACCCATGCGGCGCCGCTCGTAAGAAACACCAGCGGCAAACGCCACAGAGTCGCGCAATTCCTGGGGTCTCATGCGTCGGCCTCTTGCGCTATGGCAGCTGAAGTCCCTTGAAGTTCCTTGAGGTCTATTGATGTTCCTTGAGGTCCCAATGCCAGGGCGGCCCGTTTGCGAAAAATGCGGCAGGCCCGGACTACTCCTTCAGCTGCTGTATAAGTCCAGTTGCGGTGCTGTATCTGTTGCGTGGCCCAGTGCTCGGGTTGCTTGGCCCATCTGAGGACGGCCTCGTCGTTGGCTGGCGAGCATCTCATGGCATCTCGGTAAAGGCATCGCAGGCGCTGCAGGCACTGCTGAGGGGTGAGTGTTGCCATCGCGGGCGATGCAGGTTGACCGGCCCAGTGTGCGGGTGCTGGGCAGTTGGTAAAGGTGGGCTGTCGCAATTTGAAATCAGGCTCTGCCGTCAAGGATGGCGCGGGCCTGGTCCACTGTCCGAGCCACGCCGGCAAGTCCACCAGCGGCACGGACCACCTCAATGAATCGCAGCTGTTCGGGCGTAGCCCTGGCCCTGTCCTTGACTTCGATTGCCACGAAAACGGCCACCGATTGCCCCACCATGTCCGGAGTGATGTTGACCGTGTGCCACCCGATAAGGTCGCTGCTGCCGGTGCAGAGTCCGTAGCGGACCAGGCGGCCGGAGTGGTCTTTAAGAGCGCCTGTGTTGTTGCGGAACAGGCGAGCAGCGCCACAGCCCAACGCCAAACGGATTGAATTTTGGACGACGTGCTCATTGCTGCGCCCTCCGGCCATGACGGTGCTGACGGGCGTTCCAGATGTGATGTGCCCAGCCGGGACTGTAGCCGCGCTGTGCGGCCAGGGCCTGCAGGGCTTCAAGGGTCTTCGCTTGCGCACGCTCCTCGTCCTTGCCGCGCTTCACCAGGCGCAGCTCTGCGCAGGGGGTCCATTCCGAGGACCAGGCCGCATCTGGCCCAACAAATGGCACGATCAGTTCGTTGCCTGTCTGTGATCGCAGCAGGAGGCGGGCGTGCCAGCCGGTGTCAAACCGGGCTACCGCCTCCACCCGCATCGGCGGAACCGGGTGCGTGGCACGGGCGGGCTCATCCTTGAACGTCACATAATCGCCCACGCGGAACGCGGCAAGCTCCACAAGATCGCCGTCAATAACGGCCAGCTCGCGCCTCTCAGTCTGAAACTGGTGGCCGCACACGGGGCACACGGTGGCCGCCGATGGGATGGCGGCAAAGCACCCGTCGCATACCTTCACTGGCGGGGCGGCGTCACGGTTGCGCTTCCTGCGGCCCTTCAGGCTCCAGTCACGCGGGTCAGTGGGCAGGCCGTGCCGCTGGGTGTTGCCGACGTGATCCATGATGATCGCGTGGTCCTTGCCAGGCGCCGGGCGCAAGCATCGCCCCACCTGCTGCAGGAACAAGCCAAGCGATTGCGTAGGTCGGAGCAGGATCGCGCCTGTGACGCTGGGAACGTCGGTGCCTTCGCTGATGATCTGGCAGCTGGCCAGCACCTTGATCCGCCCGGCGCCCAGGGCCTCGATCAGGCCGCGCCGGGTGTTCTTGTCCATGGTGCCGTCAATCACTGCAGCAGGAAAGCCGGCGGAGTTGAAGGCATCGGCTACCGCCTGTGCGTGGGCCACCGTGCAGCAAAACGCGATAGCGGTGCCCGGCGCAAGGTGCCGGCGATAGTGAGTCACAGCATCGCCCATGATGCCCGCCTGCTGCAACTGCTGCTCTGCTTCATTCATGCGGTAGTCGCCGCCCAGCTTGCGGACGCCGCTCATGTCCAACTTGTTCGGTGGGGCATACACGCGGGCCGGCGCCAGGTAACCCTCTTCCGTGAGCCAAGCTGCATCTGGCCCGATGACCATCTCTTGGAAGAAATGGCCCAAAGCCTGGCCGTCTAAACGCTCTGGGGTCGCAGTGACCCCTAAAACTTTGGCCCTGGCGTAGTGGTCAATCACCTTTGACCATTGACCAGCGACGGCGTGGTGTGCCTCGTCAACAATCAACAAACCGAAGAAGTCAGCTGGAACGCGATGCAGCCGCCGCGCCAGGGTTTGCACGCTGGCAATCTGGACGCTGTGGCTCAAATCCATACTGCGGCCGGCAGCGATAACGCCGTGGTCCATGCCCAGCGCCTGCAGGCTGCGACTGGCTTGATCTACCAGTTCTTGCCGGTGGACCAATATGCAAATGCGGTTACCGCGTTGGGCGGCTTGCTCAGCAATGTGGCTAAAAATGACCGTCTTGCCGCCGCCCGTGGGCAGGACGTATAGGCAGCAACGTGTACCTCTCATAAATCCGAGCCGCAGGTTGTTTACTCCCTCTTCCTGATACTTCCTAAGTTTTACTTTCACTTTCCGGAATCTTTGTAAGTCGTTGACAATACAAGGAAAACACGGCAAATACGGGTACGCAAGTAATGTTTAGAATTGTTTCAATAAGAGCCGTGAAACTCAGTGATGATGCAGGATGCGGGTAACCACCCCTTTTCAAAAAAACATGCGATGACTACCCCCTGCATTGCCATTGAACTGAGCAACGCGGAGTACCATGAGCACCCTGCTGTCTCGAAAAGCCACCTGGACAAGGTTGCGAAAAGTCCAGCGCATTACTGGGCCAACTTTCTTGACCCAGAGCGCGTACCGATGGCTCCAACCGACGCCATGGTCCTGGGCACCGCATTACATACCGCCGTGCTGGAGCCCCACCTATGGAGCGAGCAGTTTGCCATCGCTCCTGATGGCATTGACAGGCGTTACAAGGCTGGGAAAGAAGCCTGGGCCGCTTTTGAAGCCGAAGCCCAAGGCAAAACGGTTATGACGGCTGAAGATGGCCAACGTATCCAGCGGATGGCCCAGGCAGTGCATCAGCACCCGGCCAGCAGCATCCTTCTCAACCTGCCAGGGGTTGTGGAAGCCAGCTACTTCTGGACTGACGACGAGACCGGCCTTGAATGCAAGAGCCGGCCCGACTGGCACAGCACGGACCGCCGTCTGATTGTTGACCTCAAAACTACTCAAGACGCCAGCCCCCAAGGTTTCCAGCGTTCGGTGGCCAAGTGGCGTTACCACGTTCAGGCCCACTGGTATCAACGCCCCTTTGCCGAAGCTGAACATTTCCTTTTCGTGGCAGTGGAAACGACCGCGCCTTTTCTGGTGGCGGTTTATGCGGCAACCCCTGCAATGGTTGCAGCCGGCGCCCGCGTTGCTGAACGTGACCTGCGCCTCATTGCTTCATGCCGCCAGTCCAACGAATGGCCTGGTTACGGCGACACCATCCAACCCCTCGACCTACCTAACTGGTGTAATGACTGATTCAACCGCTTTGACCACAACGGCTCAGGCGCCTGCAGCAATGGCGTCCAAAATCCAACTCGAAATACAGGAGTTTGAACTCGACTGGCGCCGCGCCAAGGCATTGAGCATGAGCCGGATGGTGCCGCCGCACTTTCAAAACCATGCTGAGGACTGCATGGTGGCCGTAATGATGGCCCGGACACTTGACATAGACCCGCTGCGGGCTGTGCAAAACATTCACGTCGTCAACGGCCGGCCTGGCTTTGACGCCAGTTTCACTATTGGGTTGGCAAATACGCGAGGGCCGTTTACCGGCCCAATCACCTGGACAACGCAGGGGCAAGGCGAAGATTTGAGTGTGACAGCGGAAGCAACAATTCGCTCCACTGGGCAAACAGTCACCAGCACCGTTTCCATGCAAATTGCCAGGGCTGAAGGCTGGACCAAGAACCCCAAATACCGCACGATGCCAGAGCAGATGCTCAAATACCGGTCAGCGACGTGGCTGATACGTTTGCATTGCCCTGAAGTATTGATGGGCCTGCAGTCCAGCGAAGAACTGGCAGACGTGCAGTATGTGCAGGTCAAAGAAGAGCCAAAGCGATCAAATGGAAGGCGTAGCACAAACGCCGTAGCAGACATTAACCAACAAATCAAAGAAATGGCTGCAATGGTGGAAGTGTCACAAACTGCGCCTACATCCGTGGGCGCTGCAGAACAGGATTTGTCAAGCACGCCAATAGAAGGAGGCAGCGGGCAGATTGACGATCCATTCGCATAAGGGAAACTGTTTATGAGTGAACGTCTCTACTTAACGAGCAAGGAGCTCGCCCATCGGTGGCGGCTCAGTGAACAAACGCTGGCGAACTGGCGCCACGCGAAGAAAGGCCCGCCATTCTTGCGCATCGGCGGGCGCATTTTGTACCCACTTTTAACAACACACGATTACGAGCACAAATGGCTTACACAGCACAACTCACAGGCAACCTTGGCCGCGACCCGGAGCTGAGATACCTGGACAACGGCAAGATCGTTGCGAACTTTACTGTCGCCGTGCGGCAAAGTAAAAAGGAAGCGCCGGCGCGATGGGTCAAGGTTGCCATCTGGGGCAAGCCTGCTGAATACGTTGGCGACTACGTCCGCAAGGGCGACAGCGTGCTGCTCATGGGCCGCGTGGAAGCGCCTGAGGTTTACACGCGGAATGACGGCAGCACTGGCATCGCCGAAGTATTTGTCGCAGACAACGTTGAAAAGTTTGGCGAGCGCCAGCAGCAGGGCCAGGCTGCGCCAGCGCCCACGCGCACGCCACCGGAGCGGCCTGTGTACAAACAAGCTCCTCCGGTGGCTGCAATGGCCCCGCCTGTTGGTTTGCAGCAACAGCCCACGGACAACGACATACCTTTCTGATCTGCATCTGGGCCCGCTTTGGCGGGCCTTGCCACCAATCATGGACGCCGACTACATCACATGGCTACGCCGGCAGTACCGCTGTCAAGACGTGCTCAATCTTGTCCACTTGAGCGCTCTGGGCACCGGCTGGCACCGGCTGGCTGACCTGGCGGTGACCTTTGGCAGCCACGCTAAAACCACCAATCAATCGATGCTCCGGTTACGCCGGCACGGCCTTGTCCAGTATGTGAGCTATGGCAAGGGCGGCACCTTTATATGGTGGTACAAGCGCCACCCAAGCGACCGGCCGAACATTCAGAGAGACTGGCCGCGTTGGGTGCTGCGCGACACGACCATGCGCTGCAACCTGGAAGTGATGCTGGGTGAGCAGTCGCAACTGGCTGACCGCCTGCATTTGCACCCAGGCACAGTCCGTAACTTTCTTGCCGGCAGGACGCACCGCCTATTGGACCGTTACGAGCTGGTTTACGAGCCTGCCGAATGGCTGGCGCGGAACGGTTGATGTCGGAACGCATACCCCCTATTGCGACAACGCGTGAGCAGCGCCTTACTGCTGGCTTACGTGCTGCCAGGCTGGCCATCGGCTGGACCCAGGGTGAACTCGCCGCTGCAGCTGGCGTCGGCACCGTCACCGTGGCAAGGATGGAAGCAGGCCTGATGTCGCCCCGCCTGAGCACCCTTAGCAAGCTGCAGGACACCCTGGAGGCCGCAGGCGTGCTGATCCATGCCAACGATCCGCCGGGCGGGGCATCGTTAGTGCTCAGTCCCAAGGCAATCCTCGAAAGCCGTCGCCGCTATGAAGAAGCCCGCCGCCACCGCAGTCAGGGCCAGGGCGGCGACAATGTTTCAATTTGCAACAGCCCTGATGTGAGCACTCGGGTTGAGCACGCATGATGAAGGGGTCAAGGGCGGCGACGCCCACACCACCCCACCAGTCATGAAAGTCACCCGCTCTTCCACCATCGCTCGCGCCATACAGGCCGAGGTCGGCGGCAGCTTCCTTCACATCCTCGCCAAGGTTGCCGGCATTGTGCTGATGAACCCCACCTGGACCGACGAGGAAGTGGCTGGCGCCTACGCCACCATGCCTGAATAACGCTTACCGATCACCCCCACCCCACCCAACCATGACCACCCTCACCGCTTGCCCCGACAACGTGTGCCCGCAGGTCTGGGCCACGCTGCGCAACTTCCCCACTGCCGATGCTGCCCTGGCCAGCCTGGCCGCCAGCCGTTGGAGCACCGACAGCGCCGACGCCTTTCATGCCGAAGTGTTTGCGCACCCTGGCGGCTACAGCGCCAGGTTTGTTATTGACGGCAAGGTGTCCGGCTACCTTTGCCGCGTTTAGCCGGTAGCCTGCGGCCAGCCGGGTCGGCCCTCCCCGTAAGGGTGGGCGCCTCCGTAGTCATGTCAGGGGTGGCGTGGCTACCGGAGATGGAGGTATCGGAGGCCCGGTCCCTCTTTGTTTCGTTTTGCAACAGGCTCCTTTCGCTGTTCGGCGCAGCCCACGCATGATTCAGGTGTCAGGGGGCAGGGATGCCCCCACCACCCCACCCCAACCATGACCATCAACGAAGCCCTCAGCATCCTTGGCGAAGCTGGCATCGGCGTCATCAACAACCGGGCCGCTTTCAGCAGCAGCCGCCGGGGCATCCACGGTCGCCCCACATACCGCGTCTACCTGCCCGGCGCAGCCAAGCCCCAGGTCTGCACGCTCCGCCAAGTGCGCGAGCTGGCCATCGCGCAGCTCGGGTAGGGCCGGTCCCGGCCCACCTTTGTTTCGTTTTGCAACAGGCTCCTTTCGCTGCTCAGTGAGCTGCCTGCATGATTCAAGTGTCAGGGGGCAGCGACGCCTCCACCACCCCACCCCAACCATGAAAGCCACTCGTACCCTCGCCATTGCTCGCGCTATCCAAGCCGAGATCGGTGGCAACGTTCGCCGCATACAAGCCAAGGTCGCCGGCGTGGCTCTGATGAACCCCACCTGGACCGACGAAGAGCTCGCCTGCCACTTCGCCATTCATAACTGAGCCGCGCCTCAAGCCCATCGCACCCAACACGGCCCCCGCAATGTCTCAATACCAGTTGCCGACCCACTGGGCAGATGCCCTTCTCAACGACGACTGGGATGACCTGGACGATGGCGAAACTTACTCCCTAGCCACCTTCCTCCTGATCGAGGGCCTGGGCCGTTGCTTGGACTGTGACGGCAAGAGCGAATACACGGCAACGCATGACGCCGCGCTCTATGGCGTTTTGCCTTGCTGGTGTTCGGTATACGACTTTGACGAGCCCGAGCCCGAAGAAACCTGGGACAGCCACCCCAGTCTGACGGCTGAGCAACGCAATCCCACCCTGCGCTGAACTGCCTCATTTCGTTCTGCAACATCCGCCGATTTTTTCCTTTCGGCCGCCCGATGGCTCCCTGCATGATTCAAGTGTCGGGGCCATCGATGCCCCACAACCACCCCAAAGGAGCAACCCAATGACAACCACTACCGCACTCCCGGCCTGGCTGCCCGAAGCCGCTGGGCTCATTGCTAACGGCGCCAAGAAGGCAGACATCGCCAGCCAGTTCGGCACAACCCGTACCAACCTGCGGGCTCTGCTCAAGACCGCTGGCCTGTTTCAAAAGCCTGTGGCTGACGCCAACCGCGCCGCACGCCGCGCCGCCCGCAAGGCTGCAAAGGCTGACACGCCTGCCGCCGCAACAGCCGACGCCAGCGCACCCGCCAGCGCCCCCATCACGGACCAGCTTGCCCAGTTACACCAGCTTGCTGAAAACCTCTCCGCCTACGACATGCGGTTGTTGGCCCGCAAGCACGGCATCAAGAAAACAGTTGACGGCAAGCCCATAGGCAGCGCCGCAAAGGCAGCAATCCTGGAAGCCGTGGAGATGGCCGCCCTAACTGCGGCCAACGCCTGACCCCTTCGGGCCCTGGGCGACCGGGGCCCAATCCACCCCACCTGCATCACACCCATGTACTTCACAACGCACGAAGCCACCGAGCTACACCTGTACGCCTCCAACGACAGCCGCTGCTACGAGTCATACCTGCTGCCGGCCCTGCAAAACCTGGAACGCAAGTGGCGCAAAGACACGTTCATCTACGACCTGGGCCTGCGTCTGCTTAGCCGTTACACGCTGGTGGCCATTGCCAAGCAATACCGCCGGGAGCACGGCGGCATCACTGACAACTGGAACAGGCTGTTCCCTGTTGCCGCCCGCCAAGAAGTGGCCGAAACGCTACTGGACAGCTTTGTCACCGAAATGCGTTGCGGCAACACCTACCTCACACCGCGCAAGGCATCGGGTAGCTACCGTGCAGGTGCCCGGCCTGCGTCCGCCACGGCGCCCAAGGCCTGAAGGCGCAACACCGCTGACGCGCCTGCAACAGCACTGACCTCGCAAAACCTCAACAGACCTCAGGGAACCTCAGGGAACCTCTTGGAACCTCATGGAACCTCATGGAACTTCAATAGACCTCAGGGAACTTCAATAGACCTCAAGGATGTCCAGTCATGAGAGCTGCCCTTTGTGCTTCAGCAGCCACACGGATGTCGTTGAGTCGCGTTTGTGCAGCAACGGTACGCGCCGCCGCCGGCATAACTGCCTGCACTGCGGCCACCGCTGGACAGTTTGGGACGGTCAGCGTCCCAGCTTGGCTGCGATTGCTAGGCAAAAGATGAAGCCTCCCGGCCGCCAGAACACCGCCCGGCTTACGGCGGCACAAGTGCGGGTAGTCCTGCTGGCGCGGGACGTTACTCATTACGCAATGGCTAAACAGGTTGGCTTCAGCCCTGAAACCATTCGGCAGGTGCGTTATGGCGCCACTCATGCCAAGTTGCACCCTGAGATCGCCCGCTGGGCTCCACCAGCATCCGGCCAGGTTGTGCAACCTGCCAACAACGAGCCAAGCTGCTACGCCTGCTGCCACTGGAACGACCGCTGTGCCTTCGGGTTCCCAGACCCATTGCAGGAAGGGCCCGGCTTCGCGGCCGACTGCGACCTGTACGACACCTGAAACCGCAACTGCTGCCTCATTTCGTTTTGCATCAACGTCTGGCGCTCAGCGGCCAGGGCTTGCATGATTGCAGCAGCGAAGGCGAACTTCGCACCACCCCACACGCACTCACAACACTTTGCATCCATGCGGCTGCCTTGTGCTGGCCGCCCTGGGCCTTGGCGCCTTTGCTGTTTGGCCCAGAACTTGTAAAAACGCATTCCACCAGTACCATGCGAACGTTTCTTGCATCTAGCGCCCTGTGCCTGAGCCTGGCGGCCGGGTTCTGGTTCGCTCTGACCAGCACCCTGACAGACATGACGAAAGCCGATTGTCTGGCCGGCAGACAACGCGCCTGCGAACAGCTGCAGCAAGATGGAGTACCACTGGCTGGCCCGCCAACGAGCGATCGAGACCAGTGAGCTACGCCTTAATTCGTGGCGGTGCCTGGGTCACCGCACCCGAAGACCAGGGAGAGGGCCTGTTGTTGCCGCCGGTGCTGGGCCTTGGCCCAAAGGCGCAAGCCTGGCTCGCACCTGACCTTGATGCTGCGATTGAACGGTCCAGCCTGCTGCGCTGTTGCTGGGGCTGGAACACCGAAATCCGTGCCGTTTGATGAACACGCGGCTTCTCAACTCGCAGCCCTGGCGCTTTCGGATTGGTGAGAGGGTATTTGTCCGTGGTTGGTCTGTGCTTGAAGAAGGCTACATAGTCGAGATGGTGCAGCCCGCTCCAGGGGGCTTCCCTCATTACCTCGTTGCAACGCGGGCCGGCGCAGAGTGGCAGATTGCTCAATTAGAACTGTCGCGGAGCCCTATTGGCATGGTGCAAAACGCCAAGCCAGGGAGCCGCAAAAGACCTCAATAGACCTCAAGGAACCTCAAGGAACCTCAAGGAACCTCATGCAACCTCATCCCTATGGACTCCAACTGCAACCCCGTTGAACAGCAGGCCATCCAAGACCGTTTGGACGCTTGGTACAAAGAGGATGGCCGCCACGATCCCAGGCACCCAGCCCACGCCACATACACCGGACTAGCTGCTAAATACGCGCAGCGCAGTGATCGTCGCTGAAGCGTTCTGTTACCAAGGCCAGTCCCACCCCTGTTATGGCGTACAAAGGCAGGTCCACGGATTGGATACTGTGTTTGTGCCATGGGTCCACGACGGCTGCGTTGTTTACTGGGGCCAGCCTCAGCACACGCGCAGCCAAGCCATGGATGAGGCCCGCAGTATGGCAGTGGTTATGAACCCCAGGTTTCCGGGTTAATAGCGCTGGCCCATGTCAAATACTCCTGATCCAAGGGCTCTGCGACACCTGCCTGCGCCAACAAGGCTTCGGCGCCGGCAACTTGATGGATGAGCTGTGCAGTCAAATCGGCTTGCTGACACCACATACGAAATAACTGTTCGGCCAGGCATCGCAGCTCATCTATATCGTCGCAGTTGCGGATGGCCCGCGCCTGTTTTTCTACTTCCAGCTCCTGCGTAAGCGGGAGGGTGAAGTTCAGCCAGGCCATTATCAAAGCCCGCAGAATGTTCCACGGTAGCCACGGTATGCAGGCCCGGTCGCTTGCGGTGCGGGTGCCCTGCGGAACGGATAAAGGGAATGCGGGAACGGATGCGCAACGCTGAGACCACTTGTGGGGAACGGATGGAACGGCAGGAACGGATCCCCACCCCTACAGCCCTATAGGGAGAAAAAACTTGCTCCCTGTTTTCTTTTATGTGCGTAAGTGACTCAGACCCATACCATCCATTCCATTTGTTCCCTACTGGGGTTTTGCCGTTCCCGTGCCGTTCCGTGCCGTTCCCGATGCGCCGTAGGAATGCGTTGTGTTTCGTTTTGCAACAAAGCCCTTTCGCGCCTCAGTTGGTTGCCCGCATCATGCAGGGGTCCAGGGGGCGACCCCTGCAATCACCCCAGGCCTGATGAATCTGTTTGCTTGTGACTTGCACCCTGCCGCCGCTGCTCGGTGCCTACCGTCCAAGCTGATTGTCAAAATGCCCGTAGAGACCTGCCAAATGCTGGCGGTCAACCTTGGCCCTTTGTGCCTTGACTGGGGCGGCATCCGTAAAAAGGACGGCACCTTTTACCGTCACCGTGGCTTCATCAACCATCCCTGCACTGTGTGGGGCCGTGCCAATGGGTCAAACATGGCCTGGATGATTGCGCATGGCCTGGCCTTGGCCAACGAATATCGCATTCGCTACGGCAAAACCCATCCCACACTGGACGCGCTTGTGGATGCCTACTGCCTGTTCCGCGTAAACACAGGGACCACGCTGGCAGCATACAAACAAGTCAGCGGCTTTGCCCGTGCAATGCCTGACGAGCTGCGGTTTGACACCACTATCAGCGACGTGGAGGCATACCGCCGTTACCTGCGCACTAAAACGTATGCAGAATGGCGCCGCCGCCCGCAAGCTCAGCCCGCATGGTGGTGACTCCGCGCAAATGGTGCGCAAAAGGCCTGATACGCTGGCGGTGTTGAGGGGATTTGTGAGGCCCGCAAGTTGCTGAGCTTGCGGGCTTTTTTTATGCGCATTTGATGGATCGTGTGGCGAAGCAAGTGGTGGGCAACGTTGCCGCCAGTTTGGGCGTTTAGGCCAAACCTCATGGAAGCTCAAGGAACCTCATGGAACCTCATGGAACCTCATGGAACCTCAAAGAACCTCATGGAACGTTCAGACTGACGGCATGAGCACCGATACCAGTGCCCCGCGAGTGGAACACGCCAGTCCGCGAGCCGTGGAATCCGGTGATTCTGCAGCTTTTGCGTGCTGTCGATCATCACAACAGCCAGTTCCTCGCCACGGGGGATCACTGGCACGCTGAAAAGGCTGAGCAGTTGCGGCAGTATGTGCGCGAACTAAAAACCTGGATACACCAGCAGGAAGGCCGCATTTAGCAACCCACCCCCACATGGAACCTCATGGAACCTCA
>Ga0194113_10000115_pt1 | contig 86666 bp, 81 predicted proteins | sample TA2MahC200mmetaG_FD_146193 | JGI IMG/M metagenome (GOLD analysis project Ga0194113, IMG submission 146193) | Freshwater microbial communities from Lake Tanganyika, Tanzania - TA2015017 Mahale Deep Cast 200m | ecosystem: Environmental > Aquatic > Freshwater > Lake | place: Tanzania: Lake...
ACCCGAGCCCGCGGCGGTGGTGCAAAGGATTATGTCCTGCCTCATCCGGAGGGCGATTCCCCGCAGCTCCTCCGGGGTCGACTTGCCCTCGGCGCCGGTGCGGCCGTCGACGATTCCCATTCCCTGTGCCCCCCAATCCAGCGAGCCCGGAATGCCCTGTTCGATTTAAAAAGTTGCGATAGGTGAAAAAACAAGGCGCGGGGCGCATGGCGCAGGGCGCAAGGGAAGGGACAAGGCCCAAGGTGGAATGGTCGAGGGAACGTCCGTGGATTCCCCCCTGTTCCTTGCGCCCTCACCCTCGCGCCTCAAGCCTTGCGCCTCGCGCCTTGCGCCTCGCGCCTTCGCTCAGCCCGCCTGGCGCCACTCCCGTGCCGGCGAGGTCTTCTTGCACGAGGGGCACAGGATGCCGGAAACCGGGGCGCCGCAGGCTATGCACTTTCCCTCGACCGATAGGGTGGGCGAACGGCACGACGGGCAGGCTACGACGAAGCTCTCGGAGACGGCGCACCAGGGATGCTCCGAATGCTGCCCGCAGGAGGGGCACCGGAGCCGGCCGCGGCCGAGCCTGGCGCCGCAGGAGGGGCATTTCTCAGGGGCAGGCGGCTCCCTGCGGGGCCCCACTATCTTGAGGAGACCGGCCTGCACCGTGTCCGCCACCGCCACCCCGGGGGCGGGCGCCCGCTCCCTGCGGGCCCAAACTGCCTCCTCGGGCGCCCAGCAGATGTACACCGTGGCCAGCGCCAGTAGCGCCTCGGTCGCGCCGTAGACCCCCAGGGCCGCCGTCGAGCCCCCGGAGGACCACAGGGCCAGCCCCGCCCCGGAGATGACGGCCAGCAGAAAGAAGGACACGACCGCGAGCAACCAGAGCCCCAGGGGGGCCCGGCTCTCCAGCACAGTGCGGGCGACCCTTATGCGCAGGATTAGCGTGTACACGAGGAAGAGCGCCGCAAGCTCCATGAGCAGGCCGATCCCGGCGGCCGCCCAGTAGCGCTGGAACAGCCTCTCGCCGCCCAGGAGGATGAGCTGGAGCCCGATGACGGTCGCCCCCCAGATGCCCCCGAGCCACAGGGCGTAGATCCAGGTGTGCGGGAATGCGAAATACATCACGCCGAGCGCCATTACCGCGAAGAAGATCCACCCGCCGGTCCGGTAGGCCGCCGGGACCGTGCCGTCGGGGAGCATGCCCGCCACCAGGGAGAGCAGCAGGCAGGAGGCGGCCAGCGCTGCCAGCTGGCCCCGGGAACGCATCGCCTCGCCGGCGTCGTCGCGCGATTCTCGGGCCACGCCATCCTAATCGCCCTGGGAATATTTGCACTTATCCACGGCCCTCTCCGGTCGATGGGCCCGGGCCGGGAATCCCGGCCCTGCCGGGGGGCCGTCCTACGGACGCGCGCGGGCCTGTTCCGGCCGCCTGGCGGCCATCGCCTGCCTCCGGAGCTCGCCCCGCAGGACCAGGGCGAACTGGAGCATCAGGACGATTGCCGGGAGGAAGAAGCACATGTACTCCGGGAAGACCTGGGGCCGCACGGGGTCCGTGAAGAAGTATCTGGGCTCCGGCCGGGGTTTGGCGCTTATCGAGAAGAGAAGTGGGATGGTGTCCTTCCCGTCGGAGATGTTGATCTGTATCGGAACGGTGCCCAGCTGGTCAGCTGCGGGGACCCAGGTGATCAGCCCGGTGGTTGAGTTGACCTGCATGTTCTCCGGCCCCATGAACTTGGTATAGGTCAGGGGGTCGCCGTCCGCGTCCGTGGCGTTGATCTGGTACTGGTAGGTATCGCCCAGGATAACGCTTATGACGGGCGTGCCGTTGGTGCTGGGCGGGGTGTTCTTGTCCACCGGCTGCGCCTTGACGTCGATGGAGTAGTACTGCTCGCCTCTCAGGGAGTTGATGTCTGTTGCGAATATCCTGACGAACACGCTCTTGTTGAGGTACTCGCTCCCGGGGGTCCAGGACACCACTCCGGTGGCCTCTTCCACGGTCATGGACCGCGGCGACTGGGGATCGAGCGAGTAGTAGACCTGCTCGCCGTCGGGGTCTATCGCGTCCGAGTCGTAGGTGTAGGGCTTCCCCACATAGGCTGTCTTGATGGGCTGGGAGGTGAAGGCCGGGGCCGAGTTGGCCCGCGGGGCCACCGTCACCGTGAAGGACTGGGGGACCTGGGCGGTCACGCCGTCGGTGACATAGACCGTGATCGGCTGGGGCCCCGACTTCGTCGGGGTCCAGGTGAGCACGCCCGTTGTGGGGTTGACGGTCATGTCGTCGATGCTGAACGTGAGGTAGTATGTCAGCGGGTCGTTGTCCGGGTCGGACGCGTTGGCGTCGTAGAGGTAGTACTGGCCGACCACGGCGGTGAGAGGCGGGCTGCTCGTGAAGGCGGGAGGGAGGTTGGGGGCCGCGAGGACCGGCCGGGCAAGCAGGACAGCGGCAAGCCCCAGAGCGGCGACAAGGCGCGCTGCACGGCGCATGTTCCGCAATATATCGTATCCCGTATATAACCTATATGGTCAGGGCCCGAATTCTCCGACGGCGGAACGCCCCTTTTCGGGACCCCGAAGGACGGGCCGCCCGGCCACCGCGGGCCGGGCGAGACCCGCCCCGCGGGCGCCCCTCGCCGGGCCCGAATCCCGCGAGCAAAAAGTCTTTTTGCGCCCGGCGCCATGCGAAGCCCGGAGTGGTGTCCTGAACCCGGCTTTGCTCTTGCTTGCGATCATCTCGGCCGGTTTCTGCGCCTGGCGGTTCGCGATGTGCGTCTATGTCTACAAGGACGCCTCGGCCAAGGGCAAGGACGCCATGACCTGGCTGGGAATCGTCAGCGTGCTGGGAATAATCGGACTGGTCATATGGCTCGCCACCCGGCCGCAGCCGGTGCGCTACGTCTGGTTGCCTTACTGGTATTACCCTTACCCGGGCTGGCACCCGCCGCAGCCCTACATGCCGGCGCCCCGGTATGTCCCGCCCCCGGGGCCGCAGCAGCCCTACGACCGCACGCCCGTCTATCCCCCGCCCCCGGGCGCGCCGCATTCCTATCAGCCGACGCCCCCAGAGCCCCGGTCGACGGACCCTGCCGACCGGACCGGCCCCGCACCTGCCGTGGTGTACGCCTACCCGCGCGTCCGCGACCCGGCAGGGCCCCCCGGGGTTCGTCCGGCACCATCCCCGGCCGGATCGCAATGGATGCCACCCCCGACCGGAGCGCCGCCGACGCTACCCCCGACCGGATGGCCCCCGCCGCCGTTCCACCCGGCCGGCCCTCGCCCCCCTGCGCAGCCCGGGTACAGGCCGTTCGCGGTGCGCAGGATGATCGCGACGCTGGTCGCGGCGATGGCGCTGACGGTCTTCGTCGAGCTGCCGATCGTTTTCCTCATCGCGGCGCAGGTCCCGGACTGGACCGAGGACCCGACGGCACTGCTCTCGCAGCTGCTCTCGCCCGGCCTCCTTTTGGTTTTCGTAGCCATCCAGGACGCCCTGCTGGTCGGCCTGACCTACATCTCCATCTTCCGGCCGGGGCACCTGACGCTCAGGGACATCGGGGCGACCGCGGAGGCGAGATTGCCCCGCGGCGCGCTCATCGGCCTCCTGGCCGGGCTGGCGCTCTTCGCGGCGGCCAGCGGCATCGGGTGGCTGCTCGAGCGGACCGGCTGGTTCTCCGAGGGGGAGGGCATCATACAGGTCGGGACGCCCTCGGGGCTCGCCTTCACCCTCGTCGCCACGGTGGTCATCGCCCCGGTGGCGGAGGAGCTCTTCTTCCGGGGCTACGCCGTCCCCGTGCTGGAGCGGAGGTGGGGCGCCGCGGCCGGCGTCGCCCTCAGCGCGCTCATGTTCACCGTGATGCACCTCAGCCTCTTCCAGTTCCTGCCCATCTTCGTGGCGGGAGTAGGGCTGGCCCTGCTCTTCCGCAGATGGGGCATCGCGCCCTGCATCGTCGCCCACGGGGTCAACAACTTCCTCGCGGTGGTGCTGATGTATCTGGGCTATGGGTGAGGACAGGGTGCTGGGTGCAGGGTGCTGGGCAAAAACCTGTTGATTCCGGCTTCTGCACCTCGTACCTGCACCCGGCACCCAGCACCCTGTTCTCCACGGCAACAATTTTATCCGCGTCCGCCGTTGCGGAGAAACATGCCCAGACGTAAATACGGACACATGGTCACCAAGATCGGCAGGGTCCCGCAGGAGAAGTGCCCGCTCTGCAAGGCGGGCAAGCGTTGCCCAGTTCACAAAAAGAGCGAGTGAAAAAAGGCGCATGGCGCATGGCGCAAGGCGCAAGGGAAGGGACACGGCGCAGGGCACAAGGTGGGAGCAGCAAGGGAGCGACCGTGGATTCCTCCCTTGTCCCTTGCGCCTTATCCCTCGCGCCTTAAGCCTTGCGCCTCGCGCCTTGCGCCTTGAAAGGAAAGTGGTCTGTGCTATTGTTGCAGACGGACGGACGGGGAGGGCTGCTCTCTCCGTCCCGTTTTATAAATAGCACCAAACGTCCATTACGCCCCTTCGTCCTTCACCTGCGCGGCGGCTGCTGGTACATTGGTGGGGGGATCGGGCCGCCGGTCTGAGGGGGCATTGGTGGCGGAGCCTGGGGAGGGGCGCCCGGTGGAGCTTGCATGTGGGGAGGCGGGGGCGCCCGAATCGGGGGCGGAGGGGGTGCCTGCATCGGGGGAGGCGGGGGAGCCTGGGCCGGGGGTTGGGTCATCGGACCTTGCGCTTGGGGTTGCGGCGGCCCCTGGCCGGGCGGCGGCGCCTCCGGCGGCTCCTCGCCCCGGGGCTGCTTCTTGGCGTCGATGAAGGCGAACTTGATGGGTATGAGGAACGCGATGATCCATATTATCACCGCAGGGATGTAGGCGAAGTCCTTGGAGCTCACCTCGTAGTAGCCGCCCTCGTTGAGCACGAAGTTCTGGCCGTAGTTCTCGGAGAGCGTGGCCAGGGCGTCGCCGGCGGTCAGCGCCATCAGGCCGATGACGAAGAGCCAAAGGGTTATCGCAAGCAGGCCGCGCTTGCCCCACTTCCAAACGAAGAGCAGGCCGAGGGCGATCATCACGAAGTCCAACAACAGATATATATAGTTCACAAACAGCGCTTGGGACAAATCTCTCACCTCATTTTATCGGGGCCCCGCACAGGAGGCAGTTCCTCTCTATGCCCGGGTTCAGGGAGCCGCAGTAGTTGCACGACTTTTTGGGAGATTCGGGGACCGGGGCCGGAGGGGCGAAGGCGGCCGGCTGGCCGGTGGAGTAGGCCGGGGCCGGGGCCGCCGCAAAGCCCGAGCCGTACTGCCCGGACCGGTAGGCCGGATAGGAGGGCTGCTGGGGGTACTGCTGGGGCTGCGCGTAGGCCGGCGGGCCGTAGGCGGGCTGGCCGTACGGCGGCTGCCGGTAAACGGGCTGGCCGTAGGCGGGCTGGCCCGTGGGGGACTGGTAGGTTTGCGCCCGGTAGGCCGATGGAGTGGAGTGGGGTGGGCTCGGGGAGGAGTATCCTGCCGGCTGGGACGCCCGGTAGGAGGCCTGGCGGACGAGATACTGCGCGGCGTAGTACCCGCTGCCGTAGGTGCGGTAGCGCGTCCCGCCGTAGCTCGTGTGGCCGCCCCCGCCCCTGGAGGCGCCGCGCAAGGCCCTCGAGAGAATGGACACGAAGACGAATATCATGATGATCGGCATGACGGCGAAGCCCGCGGAGCAGTCTTCGAGCATGGCCTGTCTTGTGTGAATCGCTTCGGATGCAAATAAATGTGTCCCCAACAGTTATTAATACAAAATGGCCTTTGCACCGCGAAAGATATGGCGCTGAAGGTCCACAACACCGCGAGCGGGGAGCTTGAGGAGTTCCGCCCCGCCCACGGCAACCGCGTCCACATGTACGTGTGCGGCCCCACCGTATACGACTTCTGCCACATCGGCCACGCGCGCTCCTATGTCGCGTTCGACACCATCCGGCGCTACCTCGAGTACAAGGGTTACGCGGTCATCTACCTTCAGAACTTCACCGACGTCGACGACAAGATACTCAAGAGGGCCAGGGAGACGGGCCGGGACCCCCGGGAGGTCTCCCGGTTCTTCATCGACGCCTACTTCGAGGACATGGGCCGGCTTGGGGTGCGCCGGGCCAACTTCCACCCCCGCGTGACGGACCACATACCCGAGATCATCGCCACCGTCAGGGACCTCGTGGACAAAAAGCACGCTTACGTCGCGGACGGCGACGTCTTTTTCTGCGTGACAAGCATGAAGGACGTCGTGGGGAGGCTCTCGCACCAGAAACTTGAGGACATGCTGGTCGGGGCCCGCGTCGAGCCCGACGAGAAGAAGTGCGACCCCATCGATTTCGCCCTTTGGAAGAGGTCCAAGCCGGGCGAGCCGGGCTGGGAGAGCCCCTGGGGCCAGGGGCGCCCGGGCTGGCACATAGAGTGCTCGACGATGTCCACCCTGTACCTGGGCAACACGCTGGACATCCACGGCGGGGGCATGGACCTCATATTCCCGCACCACGAGTCCGAGATAATGCAGTCCGAGGCCCACACCGGGGAGACCTTCGCGAGGTACTGGCTCCACAACGGCTTCATCAACGTCAACAAGGAGAAGATGTCCAAGTCGCTGGGCAACTTCTTCACGATAAGGGAGGTGCTGGCCCGCTACGAGCCTGAGGTGGTGCGGTTGTTCCTGGTGAGCACGCACTACCGGAGCCAGATAGACTTCGCCGACACCCTGCTCGACGAGGCCAGGACGGCCCGAGCGAGGCTCCGCAACGCCTACGACGCGCTCGGGCAGGCCCGGGACAGCGGGGACGGCGCCGTCGGCGAGGAGACCGCAAAGGCGATAGAGGCCTCCCGGACGCGTTTTGTCGCCGGCATGGACGACGACTTCAACACGCGCGAGGCCGTAGCGTCGCTCTTCGACCTCGCCAACTTCTCCAACGCGCTCCTGCACAAGGGGGGCACCTCGCGCGGGGACCGGGAGGCGTTGCTGGGGGCTTTCCGGGAGCTCGGCGGCGTCCTCGGCCTCCTCCAGGACCGCCCGCAGGACGCCGACATCGTGGGGGGACTCGTGAGGCTCCTCGACGAGGTGAGGCAGGAGGCGCGCGCCCGCAAGGACTACGCCACCTCCGACAAGATAAGGGACCGGCTCAGGGAGCTGGGCGTGGTCGTCGAGGACGGCGCCCAGGGGCTGCGCTGGAAGATCCAGAAGTGAGGGGCGATGCTCGTCATCGGAGAGAGGCTCAACATATTCGCTTCGAAGAGGGTGAGGGCCGCCGTCGAATCGCGCGACGGGGCGGCGGTCCTGGCCATCGCCAGGGCGCAGCTGGACGCCGGGGCGCGCTACCTCGACGTCCACGCTCAGTCCCGGGAGGAAATGGAGTGGCTGCTCGAGACCGCCGGGAAGGCCGGCGCCCCGCTGTGCCTCGACAGCCCCGACCCCGAGATGATACGCCGGGGGCTCGAGTTCCCTTCCGTGGGGTTCCTCAACAGCATCGGCGCCGACCGGCTGGACCTTTTCAAGACAGCGGCGGAGCGCAAGGTCAAGGTCGTCGGCATGCTCCACGACACGACCGCCGACGAGGTCGTCAGGGCCGCCGGGGCGGCCGGCTTCCCGCTCGAGGACCTCTACCTGGACCCGGCGGTGATGCCCGTCTCGGTCGACGCGGCCAACGCCCGGAAGCTCCTGGAGGACCACCGGGAGCTCAAGCGCCGCTTTCCGCTGATCAAGACCATCGTGGGCATCTCCAACGCCGCCCACGGCATGCCGAGAAAGGCCGAGCTGCGCGCCGTGCTGCTCGTGTCGCTTCTGAACGACGGCCTGGACGCGGCGATAATGGACCCGTCGGAACTGGGCTGGTTCGCCCGGGCCCAGGCGATTCTCCGGGACGACGGCTCGGGAATGTCCACCGTCGAATACGTGCGGGCGTTCCGCAGGGAGGAGGCCGCCCGAAAGGGGGCCCCCTAGCGGTCAGACGGCAATCTCGTCGATGTCCGCCCCGCAGAGGCCGCTGAGCTCCCGGTGGAGCGCCTCCATCCTCGGCCGGAGCCTTGGGACGCCCTTCCGCTCGAGGTCGGCGAGAACCTCGGCCAGCCTGAGCTTCCTTTTCTTGCCGGCGAGGTTGTCGGCGTGGGCGACTATCTTCTCCTCCAATGTGCGAGGGAGGTAGTCCTTCGGCGGAAGGCCCAATCGCTCCGCCTCTTCGCGGTCGACCCCGGCGCCGACGTGGCGCTCGATGATGAGCGCGAGCTCCTCCGGCAACCCCAGCCTCCGGGCGAGCTCGGCCCCTTCGATGGCGTGGCGGATGCCGTGCGTCCTCGTCCTCCCGATGTCGTGCAGGAGGGCTCCGGCGCGGACCAGGTCCGGGTCCACCCGTGTTCCGGCCCCCGCCCGCGTCCCACCGCCCGGCGACCCGCCGCCCCCGCGCTCCATGATCCTCCGGGTGATGGCCACCGCGACGCGCTCCACCATCCTCACGTGCATGACGACGCTCTCGGTGCACCCGGCCTCCCTCAGGATGGCCAGGCACTCCTCGCCGGTGGGCCAGCGCCGCGGGCCCTCCAAGCCTCACTCCTCCTCTTCCGAGTCCAAGACCCTCTTGCCCCGGGCGCTGGGCACCACCCGGAGGCGCCCGCCGAAGTCCTTGCGGAGCTCCCGGCCCATGAACCAACGATCGAGGAAAAGGGCCAGCGCCGCCACCTCGGAGTGGGGCTGGTTGCCCACCGAGACGTTGAAGTCGACCAGGCCGTAGACCCGGGCCGGGACCTTCGTGGAGCCGACGACGAGAAGCAGCGGCGCGGCCTTGGGGATGCGCAGCACTGCGTCCTCGAGCGTCATGCCGTACATCGTGAGATGGACCTTCGTTCCCTGGAAGGCGCGGACGTGCCGGGCCCAGGGGACGCCCGTGCGTACCCGGAAATCGCCGCCGAAGCGGCGGTTGACGCCCTCCACCGTCCTCTCGATGGACCGGTCGGCGGTGTCGACGACGACGGAGCCGGCGCCGAAGGCGCGGGCGACGAGGCACACGTGGGTAGTGACTCGCTTGTCCCTCGCCGGGCGGTGGCCGATACGCAGGACCTCTATCACCGTATTCCCTTCATCACTCCCACAACAACGAACGGCTCGCATACGCTCCCGTTCGTTGTTGACTCGTGCGACCATCCCTCTCGCCGGGACGGGATGTCCGCACTCGTCTCCAACGGCCTTCGGTCGTTGTAGAGCCGCCAGGGGGAGTCGGACCCCCGACCTGCTGCTTACAAGGCAGCCGCTCTACCAGCTGAGCCATGGCGGCATCGCGGGAGCATATCGGGGCCTCTGAATAAAAGCGTTACTGGGCGCGCGATGGCGCAACCGGGCGGGGAGGGGGCGTTCACCGACCTCCCCTCAGGGTTCTTATACCCGGCGCCGGATACCAACCGGCAAGGTGCCGGCATGGACCGTTTCCAGCTCGAATCCCAGTTCTCCCCGACGGGGGACCAGCCCGAGGCGGTGGACCGGCTGGCCCGTGGCGTCGAGTCCGGGATGGGGGCCCAGACGCTTTTGGGCATCACCGGCTCGGGCAAGACCTTCACCATGGCCAACGTCATCGCCCGCGTCAACCGGCCGACGCTCGTCATATCGCACAACAAGACGCTCGCGGCCCAGCTCTACTCCGAGTTCCGCTCCTTCTTCCCGAAGAACGCCGTCGAATATTTTGTCTCGTACTACGACTACTACCAGCCGGAGTCCTACCTTCCCGAGACGGACACCTACATCGAAAAGGACACGGATGTCAACGCCGAGATAGAGAAGCTGCGTTATGCGGCCACGGGGGCGCTGATGTCGCGGCGCGACGTCATCATCGTCTCGTCGGTGTCGTGCATCTACGGCCTGGGGATGTCGCTCGAGGACTACAAGGCGATGCACGTCGTGCTCAACAAGGGGGACCGCGTCTTGCGCGAGAAGCTCATGTCGCGCCTCGTGGAGATGCAGTACGAGCGCACGCGGGCCCGGGTGGAGAAGGGGCAGTTCCGCGTCACCGGCGGCGTCATCGACCTCCAGCCGCCCGGCGAGGACGTCAACCTTCGGATAGAGCTCGAGGGCGACAGGGTCGACCGCCTTTCCCTGGTGGACACGGTCACGGGCGACGTCCTCAAGTCGAAGGACACGCTCTACATCTACCCGGCCAAGCACTTCGCCACCCCGCCCGAGAAGGTGGAGGCGGCGCTCGGAACGATAAAGAAGGAGCTGAAGGAGAGGCTCTCGTTCTTCAAGGAGGAGAAGAAGGTCGTCGAGGCCTACCGTTTGGAGACGAGGACCAACCACGACATGGAGATGATCCGCGAGATGGGCTACTGCTCCGGCATCGAGAACTACTCCAGGCACTTCACCGGGCGGTCGAAGGGCCAGCCGCCGTACACGCTCATGGACTATTTCCCCCAAGACTACCTGCTCATTATCGACGAGAGCCATGTCACGCTGCCGCAGATACGCGGGATGCACCGCGGGGACCTTTCGAGGAAGCAGTCGCTGGTCGATTACGGGTTCAGGCTCGAGTCCGCTTTCGACAACAGGCCCCTGCGGTTCGAGGAGTTCGAAAAGAAGGTCAACACCGTCATATATACCTCGGCGACGCCGGCCGAGTACGAATTGAAGGCCAGCGACCAGGTGGTCGAGCAGATCCTGCGCCCGACGGGCCTGCTCGATCCGGCAATCGATGTGCGGCCGACGAAGAACCAGATCGACAATCTGCTGGAGGAGATACATGCCACGGTCGGGCGGGGCAACCGGGTGCTGGTCACGACGCTCACGAAGAAGATGGCCGAGGACCTCACGGAATACCTGCAGGACAAGGACATCCGGGCGCGCTACCTGCACTCCGAGATAGACACCCTGGACCGCATAGAGGTCCTGCGGGGCCTGCGGAAGGGGGAGTTCGACGTCCTGGTCGGGATAAATCTGCTGAGGGAGGGCCTCGACATGCCCGTGGTCGAGCTCGTGGCCATCCTGGATGCGGACAAGGAGGGCTTTCTCCGGTCGGAGACCTCGCTCATCCAGACGATTGGCAGGGCCTCGCGCAACGAGAACGGTCGCGTCATAATGTACGCCGACCACATCACCCGGTCGATGAAGGCGGCCATCGAGATAACGAGGGGCCGGAGGCGCAAGCAGGAGGCCCACAACCGCAGGAAGGGCATAACGCCGAGGACCATAACGCAGACGGGCGAGCTCATGGCGACGGCCCGGAAGGCGGAGATCAGCAAGGAAGGTTTGACGGTCGCCATGGCCAGGGACATGCTCATAGACCTCGAGCGCGACATGCGCTTCGCCGCCCGGCGGCAGGAGTTCGAGCTGGCGGCGAAGTACCGCGACGAGATAAAGGGGCTCAGGGAGTGGCTGGAGATTAACGAGGGCTGAGGGGCGGTATCCGCCCACCCCTCCACAATCCCTATATAGTGCGTCTTGGTTTTTCCGGCCGTGACCGGGGAGGAGTACATCGAAGTAGGCGGCGCCCGCCAGCACAATTTGAAGGACCTGACGGTGCGGATTCCGCGCAACAAGTTCGTGGTCATTACTGGGATTTCGGGGTCGGGAAAGTCCACATTGGCATTCGACACCATCTTCGCCGAGGGCCAGAGGCGCTATGTCGAGTCGCTCTCGGCCTACGCCCGGCAGTTCCTGGGCCAGATGAAGAAGCCCGAGGTCGACTACATCGATGGGCTCTCCCCATCCATCTCGATCGACCAGAAGACGGTGTCGAAGAACCCCCGCTCCACCGTGGGCACCGTCACCGAGATCTACGACTACCTCCGCCTCCTGTTCGCGCGGGTCGGGGTGCCGCACTGCCCCAAATGCGGCAAGGTCATCCGGAAGCAGACCGTCCAGCAGATAGTCGACGGTATTCTGACCGGAGGCAAGGACCACATCACGATACTGGCTCCGCTCGTGGTGGACCAGAAGGTCTGGCGCCCCAGGGAGATGGAGAACCTGCGAAAGCGCGGGTTCGTCAAGGTGAGAATCGACGGGAAGATCTGCCGGACCGACGAAGAGGTGGAACTGGACCGCTTCAAGATGCACAGAATCGACGCCGTGATCGATGCCGTCGAGCTCAAAGAGCCGGGCGACCCCGAGCTGCGAAGGCGGCTGACCGACGCCGTGGAGCAGGCATTGCAGCTTTCGGGCGGGACGCTCACCGTGCTTGACGCAGATGGCAAGGACGAGCTGATCTCAGAGCACTTCGCCTGCGTGGAATGCGGCATCTCGTTCGAAGAACTGCTGCCGCGCAACTTCTCGTTCAACTCGCCCCACGGGGCCTGCCCGCGATGCGCCGGATTGGGCGAATTGCGGGAGGTCGACCCGGAGCTCCTGGTCTCGCACCCCGAGCGCAGCCTTCTCGACGGCGCCCTCCAGGGCTGGTTCGGGAACACCTCGATGTTCTGGGACCAGTTCATCCTGGCGCTGGCCGACGAGTACGGCTTCGACCCGCATACGGCTTTCAATGACCTGCCCAAGCGGGTGCAGGAGGTAATCCTGTACGGGTCAGGCGACAAGTGCATCAAGATGCGCCTCGAGGGGCCGCGCATGTCCCACGAGATAGACAGGCCGTGGGAGGGCGTCGTCAACAATCTCCAGAGGCGCTACATCGAGACGCACTCGCCCATGATGCGCGAGGAGATAGAGAAGACGATGTCCATGGCGAAGTGCCCGGAATGCAAGGGCCTCAGGCTAAAGCCGGAAGCTGCGGCCGTCACGGTCGCGGACAGGTCCATCACGGCCGTCTCGCAGATGTCGGTCCTCCAGGCGCTCGACTTCTTCGACAACATACAGCTCGGCAAACGGGAACTGCTCATCACGAAGGAGCTCATCAAGGAGATAATGGCCCGGCTCCGGTTCCTGGCCAACGTCGGGCTGGGCTACCTGACGCTCGACAGGGCATCCGGGACGCTCTCGGGCGGCGAGGGCCAGCGCATCCGGCTGGCGACGCAGATAGGCTCCGGCCTGGTCGGCGTCATCTACATCCTCGACGAGCCCTCCATCGGGCTGCACCAGCGCGACAACGCCCGGCTGATAGCGACGCTGAAGGACCTGAGGGACCTCGGCAACACGCTCATCGTCGTGGAGCACGACGAGGAGACGATTCTATGCGCCGACAACGTTCTGGACCTGGGCCCGGGCGCCGGAATCCACGGCGGGCACCTGGTGGCGCAGGGGACGCCCTCGCAGGTGATGAGGAACCGCAAGTCGATAACCGGGAGGTTCCTTTCCGGCAAGGAACGGATAGAGGTTCCGACCGAGCGAAGGCGGCCGAACGGGCGGACGCTCGTGATAAGGGGCGCCAGGGAGCACAATTTGAAGGACCTCACCGTGGAAATCCCGCTGAACATATTCACGTGCGTGACGGGAGTGTCCGGCTCGGGCAAATCCACCCTCATCAACGACATCCTCTACCAGGCGCTGGCGAGGAAGCTGGGCGGCGCCGCCGGCCCGGTCGGGAAGCACGACGGGCTCTCCGGGCTGGAGCACGTCGACAAGGCCATCATCATCGACCAGTCGCCCATCGGCCGGACGCCCCGGTCGAACCCCGCCACCTACACGGGCGTGTTCAACCCGATAAGGGACCTCTTCGCCGAGACGAAGGACGCGAAGCTCCGGGGATACAGGCCCGGGCGGTTCTCGTTCAACGTCAAGGGCGGCCGCTGCGAGAAATGCGGCGGGGCCGGCCTGGTCAGGATAGAGATGCACTTCCTGCCCGACATATTCATACCGTGCGAGCAGTGCAAGGGCCTGCGGTTCAACCGGGAGACGCTCGAGGTCAAGTTCAAGGACCGTAACATCTCCGAGGTGCTGGAGATGACCGTCGAGGAGGCGCTGGAGTTCTTCAAGAACCAGCCGCAGGTCAGGCGGAAGCTGCAGACCATCTACGACGTGGGGCTGGGCTACATCCGGCTGGGCCAGCCGGCGACGACGCTCTCGGGCGGGGAGGCGCAGCGGGTGAAGCTCTCGACCGAACTCGGCCGTCGGGCCACCGGCAAGACGCTTTATCTGCTGGACGAGCCGACGACCGGCCTGCACTTTGCCGACATCAAGAAACTGCTGGATGTGCTCCATCGCCTCGTGACCGCCGGGAACACGGTGCTGGTCATAGAGCACAACATGGACGTCATAAAGACCGCCGACCACATCATGGACCTCGGGCCGGAAGGCGGCGACGAGGGCGGCTATCTCGTGGCCAGGGGAACGCCGGAGGCAGTGGCGAAAACGAAGACGGCGACCGGCCGGATTCTCAAAAAGGTTCTTAAGAAGCACCGCTCGTAAGGATTGAAGGGGCAAGGGGCAAGGGTTATGACGGGCAGGAGGGACCGCAGGGAAGGACCGCAAAAGCCCCCGCAGGGGTTCGATGTGAGGGCACGGGCCCGGGAACTGCCCGAGCTGCCCGGCGTCTACCAGTTCCTCGACGCTTCGGGAAAGGTCCTTTACATCGGAAAAGCGCGGAACCTGCGGAAGCGGATAGACTCCTACATACGGCCGCACTCGTGGCTCATCCCCGCGATGCTCGAAAGGGCGCGCTCGCTCGATTATACCGTTACGAAGACGGACCGCGAATCCCTCATCCTGGAGGCGTCGATGGTCCGCCACCACAAGCCGAGGTACAACGTGAAGCTCAAGGACGACAAGAGGTTCCCGTACCTCAAGCTCACGAAGGAGGGGTTCCCCCGCCTGATCCATGTCCGCCGGACCGCCGACGACGGGGCGACCTACTTCGGGCCTTTCACCTTCGGCCCGATAAACCGGACGATGAGGTTCGTGCGCAGGCTCTTCGGGCTGCGGCCCTGCGCCAGCCTGCTCCCGCGGGGCTGCATCTACGGGGACATGGGGAACTGCCTGGCGCCGTGCCGGGGGAAATGCACCCAGAAGGAGTACGCGGAGGCGGTGGGGCAGGCGGCCAGATACCTCTCGGGGGAGCACCGCGCCCTCCTGACCGGCCTCGAAGAACGGATGGAGGAGCTCTCCGAGCGGCAGGAATACGAGAAGGCTGCGGCGATCCGGGACCAGATAAGGACCGTATCCAGGCTCGCGGCGCGGCAGAGGGTGGATTTCCTCGACCCGGCCGACCGCGACGCGATCGTCGTGAGGAGGGCCGGGGCGGAGAGGGCGCTTGCGCTCCACTACTCGATAAGGGGCGGCATCGTGGTGGCGAAGAAGCACTTCAGCCTCGACGCGCCCGAAGGGTTGGGGCCCGGCGATGTCCTCGAGGGCTTCCTGACGCAGTACTACGGCAATGCCTCCCCGCCACCGGAGATAATGATGCCCGCGGCCGTCCCGGGGCGCGCCCTGGTCGAGGACTGGCTCTCCTCGGTGGCGGGGCGCAGGGTGCGCCTGCTCCTGCCGAAGAAGGGCCCCCGGAGGAGATTGCTCGGGCTTATGGAATCGGACCTCGCCGCGCTGGCGGCCGCGATGGAGGGCGGGAAGCCGAGGGACGGAGCCTACGACGAGGCGGCGGCCGAGCTGCAGAAGTGGCTCTGCCTTCCCCGTGTGCCGGAGAGCATCGAGGCCTACGACATATCGACGATCCAGGGGACGAGCTCGGTCGGGGCGAAGGTGCGCTTCGAGAACGGCCTGCCGGCGAAGAGCGGGTACCGGAGGTTCAGGATCAAGAGCGTCGCCGGGCAGGACGATTTCGCCATGATGGGCGAGGTCCTCTCACGGAGGATGGGTCATATGGACGACGACCCCTTGCCGGACCTGATGTTGATCGATGGAGGCAAGGGGCAGCTAGGGGCGGCGCTAGGAGCGATGAAGAGGGCCGGAGCGAAGGGCGAGGGCGTGAAGGGAGGGGACGCGAATGTGGCGGGCGCCCGGCCGGCCCTGGCCGCGCTTGCGAAAAGGGAGGAGGAGGTGTTCGTTCCGGGAGAGGAGGCGCCCCTGCCGATTCCCCCCGGGTCGAAGGCGCGGCTCCTGCTCCAGAGGGTCCGGGACGAGGCGCACCGCTTTGCGGTCGGCTACCACCGCAAGCTCCGATCGAGGGGGCAGACCGGTTCGGCGCTGGACAGGGTCGAGGGGCTGGGCGCGAAGAAGGCGGCGGCGCTGCTCCGGCGGTTCTCGTCCGTGGCGGGAATACGGGCGGCGTCCGAGGACGAGCTGAGGCAGGTGGAGGGGATCGGGCCGAAACTGGCCAGGCAGGTCAAGGAAACCCTCGGATAATCCTCCACAATGTATATACGGCGGGGGGCGAATAATTGAGCATGGCCCGGCGAAGGACCCCGGCTCAACGGAAAAAGGACCAAGACCTGGGCTACATGCTAGTCCGGCCGGAAAGGCTGGACCGCCTGTTCGAGTACTGGGACCTGCACGGATTGGGGCTAAAGGCATGGAAAAAACGGCGGGCGCGAAAACCGGGACGGTAGAGCTCTTTCTCGAGCTTGGGAAAGAGGGGCTCCGGTTCCTGGTCACTGGTGGCTTCGCAGCCAATCTTTATGGCGTGGAGAGGGCGACCTACGACATCGACCTCGCCATCTCGCCCGAGCCGGCAGCGATCACCGGCTTGATTTCAGCTTTGCGCCGAGCTGGATATACGGAGGTTGTCAACATCAACTCGGGAAAGAGAATCGCCGTCCTCAAGGATATCGCGCCGGAGAGGATAATGGAGATGGAATCCGTCCGCATAAGGAACAGGAAGGAGGTCGATGTGTTGATCGTTCCCTCGGCGCAGTTCGAGTACCTCTGGGAATACAGGTTGGAAATCGACTACGCGGGCACAAAGATCCCCTTGCCCAACCCAATGGACCTTGTTCACATGAAGGAGCAGTCGTCCCGACGGGTCGACCGGGAGGATGCGAAGCGGCTCAGGCATCTTATCGGGTCGAAGAAAAAGCAGGCGGGACGATGAAGCCATCCCGCCCGATGGCAATCGGGTAGACCGCCCACAGACCTTTCTCCGACAGATAGCCTTAAGAATGCACCCCGCCATCAATGCGGCGTGTCCAAGCGCTGGTTCCGGGAGAAAAAGCGCGAGCACTTCTACAAGCTAGCCAAGAAGGAGCACTACCGCTCCCGCGCGGCCTACAAGCTCAAGCAGATACAGGGCCGGTTCAACGTGATTCACTATGATTTCCTGGTCGTCGACCTGGGCGCATCCCCGGGCGGCTGGTCCCAGGTGGCGGCCGGGATAGCCGGCCGCAACGGGAAGGTGGTCGCCATCGACCGGGCACGCATGAAGCCCGTGGAGGACGTCTTGGTCCTGCGCGGGGACATGACCAAGGACGAGACCGTGGCCGCGCTGTTCCGGGCCCTCGGGGGCCGGAAGGCGGACGTGGTGCTTTCGGACATGTCCCCGGACATCTCCGGGAACTACTCCATCGACCACGCCCGGTCAATCGAGCTTTGCGGGACCGCCCTGGCCTTCGCCCGCCGGGCCCTTCGCCCCGGGGGCAACCTCGTGGTCAAGGCCTTCCAGGGAGACCTCTTCGGCCGCTTCCTGGCCGCGGTCCGCCAAGACTTCAGAAACGTCCACGCCTTCCACCCGGAGGCCTCCCGCCCCTCGAGCTCGGAGATATACGTTGTCGCCAAGGGATACGGCATGGAGGGCGATGGGGGGAAGGCGCGGGGCGCAGGGCGCAGGGCGCAAGGGAAGGAGCAAGGCGCAGGGCGCAAGGCGCAAGGGAAGGAGCAAGGGGCAAGGGGCAAGGGGCAAGGGATGGACGGAGGATTTCGGGAAAGGGCTGAGGAGGAATAGGCCCCCGCTTCCCCCCTTGCTCCTTGCACCTTGACCCTTGCGCCTCCAGCCTTGCGCCTTGCGCCTTGCGCCTTGCGCCTTGATATTGCCCAAGCGCAATGCTTTTAAACCCTTCCCGCGTTAGGGACACTTCACCGAGAGAAAGCCCGAGAGAAACGGGAAGGCGAGTGCGACCGATGGGTAAAAGCAAGCTTGGGGGCAAGACCAGCGACGTCGTCAGGACGACGATAGAGGAGCTCAGGCTCGTCTCGAGGGCCAAGGGCGCCCCGGTCTGGCGGACCGTGGCGGACCGGCTCGAGCGGCCCCTCAGGAACTGGGCCGAGGTCAACCTGGACAAGGCCTCCGCCAGCCTCAAGGAGGGCGAGCTCGGCGTCGTCCCCGGCCGCGTCCTGGGCGGCGGCTCCGCCCGCAGGGGCCTCCAGATCGCCGCGTTCGGGTTCTCCAAGGGGGCCCGGGAGAAGCTTCTGGCCGCCGGCGGGAGGGCGATGAGCCTCACGGAGGCCGCGGACTCGAACCCCAAGGGCACCAATGTCAGGATTCTGGGGTGACCGGATGACGTTCATCGACGCCGACGGAGCGGTCCTGGGGAGGCTCGCCAGCGAGGTGGCCAAGCGCATCCTCAAGGGCGAGGAGATAACGGTCGTGAACGCCGAGAAGGCGCTGGTCACCGGCTCCCGGGAAGACGTCTTGGACCACTACAAGGAGCAGAGGTTCATCGGGAGCACCCGCAAGGGGCCCTATTTCCCGAGGATGCCCGACCGCATCCTGCGGCGGACGGTCCGGGGAATGCTCCCTTTCAGGCAGCACCGGGGCCGCAGCGCCTACAAGCGGCTCAGGGTTTTCATCGGGGTCCCCCGGGAGCTTGGCAAGGTCCAGGCGGAGAAGGCGGGCGCCCGCCTCCTCCGGAACCCCCGGTTCATGGAGCTGGGCGAGGTCTCCCGCCTGCTGGGAGCGAAGTTCTGAGGTGCGATGCATGCCGTCCAAGACAGTCCAGGCAGTCGTTGCGACCGGGCGCCGCAAGACCGCGCTCGCCCGGGCCACGGTGACCAAGGGCACCGGGAGGATAAGGGTGAACCGCATCCCGCTTGACATATACCGGCCGGAGCTCGCGAGGCTGCGCATCGCCGAGCCGCTGCACATCGCCGGGGCCGCCGTCAGGAAGGTGGACATCGAGGTCGCCGTCAGCGGCGGCGGTGTCATGGGGCAGGCCTCCGCCGCCCGCACCGCCATTGCCCGCGGCCTCGTCCGCTTCCTCGACGACAAGGAGCTCGACGACACCTTCCGGCTGTTCGACCGGAGCATCATGGTCAACGACGTGCGCCAGAAGGAGCCCAAGCACCAGCTGGGCCGGGGCGCACGGAAGAAGCGCCAGAAATCGTACAGATGAGGGGAGACAATGATAATACCGGTGCGCTGCTTCACCTGCGGCAAGGTGATTGGGTCGTCCTACGAGGCGTACAAGAAGCGCCTGGAGCTCGGCGAGAAGCCCAAGGAGGTCCTGGACTCGCTGGGCATCAACCGGTACTGCTGCCGCAGGATGATAATCTCCCACGCCGACCTCATAGACGACGTCATGCCCTACAGCTGAGCGGCGGGCCCCCGGGCCCGCCGGCACGGACGGCACCGGCCCGGCCCGGCCGGGCGGGCGGCCGTCCCGAGACCGCAAGGGGGAACGGAAGATGCCCACGAACGTGGAGCTGGTAAAGAAGGTCTGCCTTATTGGCGACCCCGGGGTGGGCAAGACCAGCCTCATCCGGCGCTTCGTGCTGGACCAGTTCTCCGACGACTACCTGTCCACCATCGGCGCCAAGGTGACCAAGAAGGAGAAGCTCATAGACATCAAGGAGCACGACCTGCGGGTCCACCTCAACCTGATGATCTGGGACGTCGCCGGCCAGAAGGAGTACCAGCAGTTCCACGAGATGTACCTCAAGGGCATGGAGGGCGTCCTGGCGGTCTGCGACCTCTCGCGGCGAAACACCTTCGAGCGGCTCAAGGACTCGCTTCGGCTCGTCGAGAAGCACGCCGGGAGCATCCCGGTCGTCTTCATGCTCAACAAGGCCGACCTGGTCGACCTCCCGGCCTTGGACCTGAGGGAGGTCAACGCCCTGGCCTCACAGCGGGGCATACCGGTCCTGCCCACGAGCGCCAAGACCGGGCAGAACGTCGAATCCTCCTTCAGCAAGCTGACGATGATGATAATTCGGGACTGGCTGGCGACGAAATAGCGGCCGCGCCGGTGCCTCAGGAGGCCCTGGGGCCGGAGCTCTTCCACCCCTTCGGGTAGGTCCCCGTCGGCATGAGGATTCTCTGGGGCGTGACGGCGATTCCCTGGTTGGTCTCCATCATGGCCTCGGAGGCCATCTCGGCGGTGCCCAGGGCGACGCCCTCGCCCTTGGCGGTGAGCACCGCCACCCGGTCCCCCTTCGCTATCCCGCTGTCGAGGGCCACGAGCCCCGGGACCGCCAGCCGGGCCCCGTGGCACACGGCGTCCACCGCCCCGTCGCGGATGACCACCGCCGGGAGGTGCGAGAGGAGGGCCTCCATGGGCCGCACTGCCGCCCGGAGCGGCCCCTCCTCATGGTCCTCCTTCCAGAACACGAAGGCGTCCTTGAGGTCGTGGAGCGTCACGGCCTCCCTCTCGACGAAGCGGGCGGTCCTGGTGCGCCGGAGCTCCTGCATGTGGGCGCCCACGCCCAGAACCTCGCCGACGTCGGCGCAGAGGGTGCGGATGTAGGTGCCGGCCTGGCAGGCCGCCGAGAAGAGCACGTCCCGCCCGTCCACCTCGAGCACCGCGAGCCTGTACACCCGCCGGCTCCTCTGCTGGCGCTTTACCGCCGACCGCAGGGGCGGCACCTGGAAGATCTCGTCTTCGAACTCCGATAGCACCGAGCGGACCTTGTCCTCGCGCACGTCCTTGTGGAGCTTCATGTAGCAGACGTACTCCTTGCTCGCGTATAGCAGCGAGCCCACCGCCTTGGTGGCCTGGTCCAGCGTGACCGGCAGCACGCCCGTGACGTTGGGGTCCAGCGTGCCCCCGTGGCCGGCCCGGGGGACGCCCAGAAGGTCCCGCGCCCAGGCCGCCACCTGGTGGCTGGTCGGCCCGGCCGGCTTGTCCAAGACGACCACGCCCAGGCGGAGCAGGGCCTCGGCGCAGCGCTTCCCGGGCTCGGCGCCGAAGGCCGGGTCGGACGAAAAATCCGCCCTGACCAGCCGCCGGCGGTTGACGAACGAGGGGTCGGTGGTCTCGGGCATCGTCGCTATTCCTTGATGCCCCGCATTATCGTCTCGGCGACCTCTTGGGCGCTTATCGGGGCGCTGTCTATCACGGCGTTGTATATGGTGAGGTCGTTGAGGTCGAGGTTGTATATCTTGTAGTAGCGGTCCCACTCGCTCTTCTCCCTGACCTGGATCTCGGCCAGGGCCGTGTCGAACGACTTGGACTCGCGCTCGGCCACCCTCTGGGCCCGCACCTTCAGGGGCGCCTCCAGCCAGACCTTGACGGCCCGGATGCCGCCCCGCTCGCACATGCTGCCGGCGAGCCGGCCCTCGAGGATGACGTTGTCCTTCTTGGCGATCTCCACTATCTTCCTGTCGATGGTCTGGTCCACGCCCGGGTTCTTCTCGGCGAACAGCCCGAACTCCTCGAGCGTCAGGCCCTTCTTCGACGCGAGATTCCGGAATATGTCCCCGGCGTTCACGTACTCGAGCTTGAGCTTTTCGGCCAGTATCCTTGCCACCGTGGTCTTTCCGCTACCGGGCAATCCACCGATCGTGACCACCGTCATGAGGTCCCCTCCCCCAGCGCGTTCAGCGAAACCGTCGAAAGCGACCGAAGCTTCCTGCGGAAGCTCCATATCTTCAAAAGCGCCCCGAGGACCTGGCCCAGTGGTATCGACAGCACCGAGTAGAAGAGGATCCAGTTGGGTATTATGTGGAGGAACGGCCCGGGCTGGTTGTAGTCCACGGTCGTGTCCCAGGGGGTCGAGATGAAATGGGTGACTGTCCCCGTGTACATGAACACGCCAAGCCAAAGGAAGATGGCCATGGCGATGACTATGGTGACGAGCGTGGTCTTCATCTGGGAGCCCATGGTGTCCGTGGACTTCTTCATCATCTCCGACTGGTACTGGTTGAGCCTCCTAAGCTTGGTCACGTTGCCCTTGAGCCGGACCTCCCGGGCCTGGGACTGGACCCAGGAGGAGAGGTGCTTCTGCCGGCCCTGGTCCACCCAGTTGGTGAAGAAGTGCCGAACGGTCGTGGTGAATACTATGAGCACGAGGGAGCAGGCGAAGAGCGTCCACACGGGGAACTCGCCCCCGAACCCGAAGAGCGGCGTGAAGAGGCCGCCCACGGCCCCGCCCAGGGCGGTCCGGGCGTTGGGGTCCATTATGACGATGAGCAGGATGGGCAGCATCATGAGTATCATCATGGACGAGGGGTTGCTCCTTGGCGGAGCGCCCGGTGCTGGGGCCTTGTCATCCGGCACTGTCGGACCCTGCCTGCCCTGCTTGGGATGCACGAACGAGTACATAACGGTTGTTGAGGTTGGTCAAAGGCAGCAAGGCAGAAGGGCAGGAAGGGAGAAAGGCAGAAAGGGAGAACGGGGGGTCGACCGTCAGTCCCTTTCTGCCTTCCTGCCTTCCTGCCTTTGCCCGTTGCCCCTTGCCCCCCGTGGGGCCGCTTATTAGTCTTTGCCGAAGAACTGCCGGAGCATCGGGTGCATCTCCATGGCCTTCTCCTTGCCTATCTGCTCGTACATCCGGATGATGATGCCGGTCATGAGGAGCACGCCTGTCCCGGAAGCGTTGCCCACCGTCCCTATCATGTCGGCGAAGGCCGCGAGCGCCCCCACCATCGCGCCCGAGAGCACCGTGACCATCGGTATGTAGCGCTCCAGCACCCGCTTGAGCACCCGCGGGTCGCGTCGGAATCCCGGTATCTGCATGCCCGACCGCTCTATCTGCTTGGCCACGGCCTCCGGGCCCATGTTGGTGGTGTCTATCCAGAACTTTGCAAACAGTATCGAGCCGCCGATCATCATCGCCAGGTAGACGATGAGGTGGATGAAGACCTGGAAGTGCGAGTGCCCGCGCATGTAGGCGCTGTACTGGACCGGGTTCATGAGCGGCAGCAGCCACTCGGATAGACCGGCGATCTGGTAGGTGTAGTATGCGCCCCCCATGGTCGGCACGGTGGGATTCAACGGGTCGGTGTAGGCGCCGATGTACGGGTTGTGGCCCAGGATGGGCGTCTGGCTGAGGGTCGGGTGCTGCCAGAAGAGCAGCGCGAACATGTTGATGTTGGCCAAAAGCGCCGCCATCAGGATGACCGGGATGTTGGAGGCGTATATGAGGCGTATGGGGTAGCGGCCCCGGGCGCCCCTCACCTTGCCGTGGGCCAAAGGCAGCTCGATGCTCGAGGATTCGGCATACGCGACTATGAGGAAGATGAATATCGTCCCGATGAAGGCGATCATCGGGTTGGGGTTCTGTATGAATATTATCTCGTAGCCGCCCCGGGTCAGGTCCGAGGAGCTCATGGTGGTGGCGAGGTAGATGGTCTTGGGGATGGTGCCCGAGGGCGGGTTGGTGAGGCTCATCGGCAGGCTGTCGGACACCGGGGCCCAGTTCACCGACCCGATGAATATCGACTCTGCGACGCCGGCGGCGATGAAGAGCGAGACGCCGGACCCTATGCCCCACTTGGAGACCACCTCGTCCATCAGGAACACTAGGTAGGAGCCCACGAAAAGCTGCATGACGATGGCAAACCGCGCCAGGTTCTCGCCGTTGCCCGGCGAGAGGTTGTTGAGCTGGGCGTCGAACGAGACAGAGGGCACGAGCAGGCCGTAGGTCTGGGGCACCGACTCCACGAATATCATGATTATGACCAGGAGCTTCTGGGTGCCCTGGTAGATGGCCTTGTCCTCCTTCTTGGTGAGGTCCAGGCCTATTATCTTGGCGCCGGTGAAGAGCTGCATTATGATGGAGCCCGTGACTATGGGGCCGATGCCCAGGTGCATCAGCGAGCCGCTCGCGCCCGCCATGATCGCCCGGAACCCCGCGAAGACGTCCACCGCCTTCTGCTGGTCCAGCCCGTAGATCATGACGTTGGTCAGGATGAAATAGATGACAAGAAGGCCGAACGTCCACCACATCTTGGTGCCGAACCTGACGTGTATCTCGGGCTTCTTGACGGCGGGCAGCCTGTCCAGGATCGGCTTGAGCTTGTAGAGGCGGCTCTTCTTCTTCCCGCCCTCCTCCTCCTCGTCCTCAGGCATCCTTCAGCCTCTCCGGTGGTGTGTCTCCACTCTACTGCTGCGTCTTCTGTCCCGCTCTAGGCCCCTGGGGCGCCTTGGCCTTCTCTTTCGCCGGTCCGGCCGGCGGCGCGCCCTTGCCCGCTATCGCCGCGGGCGAGGCGGGCGCCGCGCGGGCGGCCCGGGCCTTCCGCTTGCCCTCGTCGCTTGTGACCTCCTCTGCCACCACGACGCCGCCGGCGCCCTTCATCTTCTCCACGGCGCTGGCGGAGGCCTTGGGCACGGTTATCGCAAGCGGGAGGGTCGCCCTTCCGGCCCCCAGGAGCTTGTCGAAGCCCAGCGCCCCCAGATCGACCTGTATCTTCCCCTCGACCTGCTTTGCCGCCCCCGAGAGCAGGTACCTGCCCAGGTTGGATTCGACCTCGCCGATGTTGATGGTCCTGTCCGACGCCACGAGCGGCCGGGGGCGCTTGAAGCCGTGCCGCCCGAAGTGGTCGGGGTCGTACTTCAGCATCCACTTGAACTTGTGCTTGTGCAGGCCGGCGTTGCCGAAGCCGCCCCTCTTGCCCTTCCCCCGGCCGGCCTTCATGCCGCGGCCGTGGGTGCGGCTTCCCCGTAACTTCCTGGTGCGGCTAGGCATGCCCTGCGCCTCCCTTCGCGGCGAGCCCCCTGCGGCCGGGCGGCCTCCTGGCCGGCCAGTTGCCCGAGCCGGGGCCGAGCATCCGGGCGATAAGGGCGCTGATGTCGCCGCCGCGGTCGCCCAGCGAGCCCCCCGCCTTCCAGGACATCTTCGTGCCCTCGTATCCGCCGCGGGGAGGGTGCAGCCGTATCACCGGTGTCACGTCCTTGAGGTCCGAGAACCGCGCCTTCTGCCGCACGATGGCGTCGGCGAACTCCCGGGCGGTGCCGTAACCGCTGTTTTCCTTGATATAATCATCTGTGATGGGCCTTCCCCCTGATAGCCGGCCGCGCAGGCGTATGACCAGCGCCACGGTCTCGGCGTCGGGCCGGCCCCAGGTCACGTAGTCCTTCACCTTCTGGAGCATTCCCCTCATGCCCGGGTCCTCGGGAATGAGCACCAGGTGGTTCTGCCGCGTCAGCCGGAGCATGTCAAGGGTGTCGCGTATGTCCTGGTTGGTCCGGCAGCCCCCCCGTATCCTCACGACGGCCACGGTCATTTGCCGCCACCCCCTGCGGCCGGCTTGGATTCGGGCTTCCTGGGCTCGGCCTTCGCGGGGGCCTTCGCCTCGGGGGCCCCGGCCGGGCCGCCCTTCTGGTCGGGGGCCTTGGGCGGCGGGACCGAGGAGGCGTCCTCGGGCGTGGGCACGTTCGACTCCTTCTCGATGGCCACCGACTGGTCCGCCTTGGTAGGGTCGGTCACCAGCGCGCCCTCGGCCACGCCGGAGGCGCCGCTGAGGATCCGCAGCCTGGCGACCTGCTCTTCGCGGACCTTCTGGCGGGCCGTGCCCCGAAGCGACTCGAACGCGGCCCGGGCCATGTTCACCGTGGTGCGGGTCTTGCCGTCCGTTATCGACCAGGCATCCTTGACGCCGGCGAGGCGCAGCACGTGCTTGGCGACGTTGCCCACGGCCAGCCCCACGCCCCGGGGGGCTGGGATGAACGTTATCTCCACCGAGCCGCTCTTGCCGAAGACCCTGTACGGTAGCGTGTGGGGCTTCATGCAGCCGCACTGCCACGAGCCGCAGCCGCGCTTTATCTCGATGAGGTTGAGCTTGGCGTCGTCGATGGACCGGCGGATCGCCTGCCCGACCTCCTTGCCCTTGACGTGGCCCAGCCCGACGAAGCCGTCGCCGTTGCCCACGACGGTGGTGATGGCGAACTTGATGCGCCGCCCTGAGTCGGTCATGCGCTGGACCATGTTGACGCTGAGGACCTCGTCCTCGATGTTGGGCAAGAGGATGTCCACTATCTCCGCCTCGCGGAGCGGGAGCCCGCTCGACAGGGCCTCCGACATGGACGTTATCTTGCCCTCGCGCACCATCCGGCCCAGCTTCGTGCGGGGCTTCCAGTCGGTGACGGGTTCCTTCCTCCTCTCCATCCTCCTCTGCTCCATCTTCAATCCCCCTTGAACCTCAGCCGCTGAGAATCCTCCGCCTGACCTCCTCGAACTGCCTGGCCACCTCCGGTTTGTTGAGGTGGCCCCCCCTTACCCGCTCCTCCGAGGGAAGCACCCCGTCGGAGTGGGGGACCTGGACCCCGGCGTCGATGACGCCCTTGAGGGCCGCGAAGACCTTCGAGCCCCTCGACGGGCGGATGAGGCCGATGTCCAGGACCGCCTCCGTGATGTTGGCGCGCGAGGCGTTGCGCCCGGCCAGCAGGCCGGCGAGGTAGGCCGCCGGCGTGTTGCCTGTGGGCGCCTTCCACCCGAGCCCGCCGAGCTGCGCGGTGGTCGACGAGGCGAGCACGCGGTCCCCGGCCTCCTCGTAGCCGACGAGCTGGACGACGGTGTGCCTGAGGCTGCGGCGGACGACGAGCCGCGGCTTGCCCGAGCGGACGAGCCTAAGCCGCGCCCGGTAGTCCGTCTTGCCCTCCCTTCTCCTCCTGAAGGGCACCCTGTGCCTGGGGTCGGTCGCCATGCTCAGCCCTCCTTACGGCCGGCTTCGCCGGCCACTTCCGCCGCCCTCTCCGGAGGGGCCGGGGCTGCCGGCGCGGGCTTCTCCCCCGGCCGGGCCTTCTTGGCCTTCTTGCCCTTCTTCCCCCGGTGGCGCAGCTTGCGGTCGGCCTTCTTGAGCCTCCCGGGCATGATGATGCTGCGGGCCGCCTCGCGGCGGCGACGGCGCCTCTCCTCGGCGCGCTTGGCGGAGGGGCGGGCCTCGGTCCTGATTAGCCCGCGGAGCCGAAGCTGGGTGTCCAGGTGGTGGCGGTTGTGGAACATCCCGCCCTTGGCCTGCCGGTAGAGCGTCCGGTACACCGTGCGGTCGATGGTGCCCTCGTCGCGCAGCTCCCGGAGGCGCTTCCTTATGGGCCTGATGCGCGTCATCCACCGGCGCTTCGTGTCGAGGCGGGCGTTGGTGCCGCCGCGCCGGTGGGCCGGGCCCCGCCGGCGGCCCTTCTTCTTCTGGGCCCTCCTGAGGAGGCCCCGGAACCGGCCCTGGCCGGCGATCTGCCGGGCGGAGATGGCGCCCGACACGATGAGCTTGCGTACGTCCTTGCGCGTCACCGCCTCGGAGATGTCCTCGAGGCGGTTGGGGTCCATGTGGACCCGGTGCTTTCCGCAGCCGAGCATCATGGCCGCCATCCTCTTCTGGTTCGATATGTCCATGCCGGGTCCCTCCTCACTCCTGAAGCCGGTTCAGTATCCTGATGCCCTTCCTCTCGGCCCGCTGCTCGATCATGCGCCGCTTGCGGGTGCCGACGCCGCGGGCTATCCGCGCCGCCATCGTCTTGGGGTCGACGCGATCGAGGTCCAGCGGGTGGTGCACGAGCACCTCGGCGAAGCCCGACGGGTGCAGCCCCCTCGCCGCGGCAGGCCCGCCGTAGCCGATCGAGACCACGTTGATGCGGTATCTTATGTGGTGCCTGAGCTTCGAGTGCGTGCCCTTGGGCCGCCTCCAGGACGGCGCCAGCCGCTTGTAGTTGTAGGCCTCCTGGCGGATGAAGCGGGGGGTCTTGCCCTTGAGCACCTTCCGCAGGGCCATCGCCCTGACCACGTCGGCACCGAGCGTGGGCTTGATAGTCGGGGCGGCCTTCTTCCTGCCCTTCCCCTTCTTGGCCTTTCCCGCCCCCTTCTCCCCCTTCTCGGCCTTCTCGTCCTTCTCCTCCGCCCCCGCCCCGTCCTCCTCCTCCATTATCTCGGCCTCGACCTCGCCCTCCTCGGGCGGGGACCCGGCCTCCTCGGTCTTTCCGGCGGCGGGCCTCTCGGCCGGTCCCTTGGGCCTCTCCGGGGCCTTCCGCGGGGCCTCTTCGGGGCCCTCCTTCACCGTCGGGGGCGCGGGGGCGGCCTTCGCGGCGGCGGCGCGCTGGCTCGCCTCAGGCGCGGCCGTTTCCTTCCCGGCCACGGGGGCCGGCCCGGGGGAGACCTTCTTCACCGGGGCGGGAACCTCCGCGGGCCTTTGCTTGACCACCTTCTTCTCCAGCTTCCTCTCCACCTTCTCCTCCGCCTTCTTCCCGTGCCGTTCGGCCAAATCTCACACCCCCTTGCCCTTGTGCGTGATGAATATCCCGTCCTGGAACACGCGGGGGTCCCGGTCCTTCACCCGGGTGGCGTTCTCGATGTTGGCGGCGGTCTGGCCGACCATCTCGAGGACCGGGCCGGAGAGCTCCAGCTCCTGGCCCTTGACGGTCACCTTCGTGTCGCCCAGTATCTTGGCGCGTCGCGGGTGGTGCTCGCCGAGGAAGTTCTCGATGACGAGCTCCTGGCCCTTGACCGCCATCTTGATGGGGAAGTGGGCGTACACCGCCTTCATCCTGTACTCGAACGGCTCGAGCTGGCCCCTCATCATGTTCCGGGCGTGGGCCGCCCAGGTCCCGACCAGGGCCTTTTCCCGGCGGGAGACGTATCGGGCCTCGACGACGATTCTTTCGCCCGACACCGCCATCCGGAGCGACGGGTGGAAGAACCTGCGGGAGACGCTTCCCCGGGGGCCCCTCACCGAGAGCACGTTGTCCTTCAAGGTCACGGTGGTCCCCTTCATCACCGGTACCTCCTCCTTCACCATGGCTATCCTCATATCCGGTCCCCCTCAGTAGACGTAGGCCAGGAGCTTGCCGCCCGTCCCTATCTCCTTGGCCTTGAAGTGCGAGATTACCCCCTTGGTCGTGGTCAGGATGAGAACCCCGAAGTCCTGCGCCGGCAGGAAGCGGCTCTCCCATTTCTCGAACTCCTGCGAGCGGACCGAGTAGCGCGGCTTGACCACGCCGCAGTCGTTTATCTGGCCGGTGAGCTGCACGCGGAACTTGCCGCCCCTCCCGTCCTCGATTGGCTGGAAGCCGCGTATGTAGCCCATCTCGTGCATGACCTTGAGCACCCGCCCGATGAGCTTCGAGGACGGCCGGACCATGCAGTCGTTCTTGCCGGCCCGCTCGGCGTTCCTTATCACGGACATGGCGTCCGACAGCGGATCGTGGAGCATTGCATCACCCTCACTTGTACTTCTTGAAACCGATCTCGGGAGCGATCTCGCGGAAGCACTGGCGGCAAAGGTGCATCCCGTAGCGGCGCACGATGCCGCGCTTGCGGCCGCACCTGTGGCAGCCGACCCTGCGCCCGTAGAGTTTCTTGCGCTCCATCTAGTCCACCACCTCTATGCCGTACTTCTTCCTCATGTGCTCGATGACCTCGGCCCGGGAGAGCCTCTGGTGACTGGGCATCCTCCTGGGGGCCCGGGCCCTTCGGGCGACCCGGTGCCCGGCGCGCCTCATCACGACCGAGACGTCCATGCCGAATATCCCTATCTCGGGGTTGTACTTCTGGCCGGGGAAGTCGGTGTAGTCGGATATCCCAAACGAGAAGTTCCCCTCGGGGTCGAAGGAGTAGGAGGGCATCCGGTTCTCCTTCACCCAGAGCGCGGTCTTGAGGAACTCCTCGGCCGCCTTCTTGCGCATCGTGACCTTGACGCCCAGGGGCATGCCCCAGCGGATGCCCAGGTCCTTGTTCGTGGTCCGAGAGATCGTCCGCAGGGGCTTCTGGCCGGTGACCATCTTGAGCACGCGCTCGGCCTTGGCCAGCTTGTCGCCGGCCTCGCCGACGCCGATGTTCACGACGATCTTCTCTATGCGGGGCTCCCTCATGCGGTTGGCGCCCGATGCCGCTGGCGTAGCTTTTGCCCCCTCCTGCCCGCCGGCCGGCGCCGGGGCGGGCGCGTCGCCGTCGTCGCTCACTTGTCCACCTCCACCTGCGGGAGCTTGATCTCGGGCACCGTGACGCCTATCGTGAACACGTAGGGCCGGATGGTGTAGAAGCCCTCCTTGAACTTGACCAGGTTGGGCATCGGGTTCTTCTTCTCCTCGAAGCCGGCGATGGTGGCGAGCTCGCCGACGTGGTGGCCGCCGGTGAGCATGGCCAGGCTCCCCACCGCCTCGGGGAACGAGGCGAGGACCTTCTGGCCGGGGAGCTCGATTTTGAGCACGTCGCCGGTCTTGTGCTCGTTTCTCTCGACCAGCATGTTGCGGCCGTCATGGAGGTTGAGCTGGACCCGCCCGCCCGGGACGACCTTCTTGTCCTCGATGCGCACGAGCTTCCAGCGGGCCTCCTCGGGCCCGATGCGCTGGAGGACGAGCTTGCCCCGGCGGTCCTTGAGCACCCGGAAGTGCTCCCTGGTCTTGGGGATGGACAGCACGTCCATGAGCCCCAGCGGGAACTTGGGGTCGGTGACGATCCGGCCGTCGGCCAGGATGTTGCGCCCGCCGATTATCTGCTTGGCCTCCTGGTAGGTGTCGCAGTGGTGCAGCATGTCCCGGAGCACCACGGCGAGCGGCACCGCCTCGTCGATGGGGTGCGGGCCCGGGCTGGGCTTGGCTATCCAGTGCGAGGTCTTCCTCTCGACCCTCCAGGACCTCGGCGCCGTCAGGCGCTTCATGTGCTTGCTCATTTGCCTTCCTCCTTCGCATGGGATTGCTTGTGACCGGGCTTCGGCGCCTCCTTGTGCTCCGCCTTGGGCGCCTCCTTGGGCCCAATCCTCGAAGACTTCGCCTTTTCCTCCTCGGCCCGGGCCTTATCCTCCTCCGCCTCCGCCCCCGCCTCCCCTTCGGCCTTCTCCTTTTCCGCCTCCGCCCCCTCCTCCCCTTCGGCCTCGTCCTCCCCCTCGACGGCCTCCCCTTCCTCCTCCAGCTCCTCCTCGGTCCCCTTCTCCTCCTTCTCCTCCCTGTCCTCCTTCGCCCCGCGGGAGGGGGCCTTGAACTGCTGGAGCTTCTCGCGCCTCCAGGGGTCCGAGAGGTCGAGCTTCGTGATTATCACCTTGGACGGACGGAAGAGGCGCGCCACCTTCTTGTTGTCCGCCTTCGTCAGGGTGGCCTCCTCTATCGAGATCATCCCCCGGCGGGGCACGACCTTGATGACCTTGGCGGTGTGCCCCTTGAACACGCCGCGCACGACCTTCACGGTGTCGCCCTTGCGCACCGTCACCGAACGGACGCGGCTGTACTCCTTGAGCAGCTCGTCGCTGAGGTGCGCCGCCATAGCCCGTCCCCGGTCGTGGGCGTTCATGTTGTAGCGGGCCAGTCTCTGCTTCCTGGGTTGGCTGGAGTAAGACCTCATCGTCCTCACCTCAGACTATCATCGCGGCCTTGGCCGCCACCATCGCCCACCGCTCGGCCGCCTCGCGCGCCACCGGGCCCTTGATGTCCGAGCCCTTGACCTCGCCCGTCTCCGTCACTATTATCGCGGCGTTGTCCTCGAACTCCACCATCGTCCCGTCTGGCCGCCGGAAGGGCCGGCGCTGGCGGATCACCACCGCGCGCACGACCTGCTTGCGCATCTCGGGGGTGCCCTTCTTCACCGCGACCACGATGACATCGGCCACCCCGGCCGCGGGATACCGCCGGTGAACGCCGTGGAGCTTGGGGACGTCGATTATCTGGACCACCTTCGCGCCGGTGTTGTCGACGCAGTCGAGGCGGGCTCCCTTGGGCAACCCCCTCGTGACATTCGCTGGAACCGCCTTCAACGCCCATCCCTCCTATTCGGCCCTCTCCTTCCGCTCGGAGTGCTTGCTCACTATCGTGAACGCCACGGTCTTGCTCAGGGGCCGGCACTCCATGACGGTCACCCTGTCCCCCGTCCGGGCCCCGATGCAGGGCGGGCTGTGCACGGACATGCGGCTGGTGCGCTTGAGGTAGCGCTCGTACTTGGGGACGTAGACCAGCCTCTCCCGCCTTATGACGGCGCTCTTGTCCATCCCGTCGGAGACCACCTCGCCCTCGAATATCTGGCCCCGGACGGGGAGCCTCCCGTGGAAGGGGCAGTTTCGGTCGGTGCAGGCCTTCGCCGGCGGCCTGACGTCTATCCCGATGTTGGTCTTGCCGACCGGCTTGGGCCTGGCCGCCTTGGGGGCGGGCGCCTTCTTCCTGGACGCGGCATTCGGCGCGGCCGCCTTGGCCGCCCGGTGCTCCCTGGCCGGCTCGTGCTCGGCCGTCCGGTGCTCCTTTTGGGCCTCCTTGTCATGCGCCGGCCTGTGCGGCCTCGCTTCCTTGTCGACCGGCTTCTTGACAGTCTCGTTCTCTTCAGCCATTTTCCCACTCACCTGCATCTCTTTACACGGTCCTCGGGCCTGAACGCGATAAAGCTCCCCTCGAGCTCCGCGAATGTCCCGTTGGGGAGGGCGAACCTGAAGGCGCAGCCTGCCTTGGGCACCCGGATGGCCCGCCGGCCATCGGCGCGCTCTAGCACCAGGGTGTTGCGGGTCTCGTCGACCACCCGCCCCTCGACGCCCTCGACCGAGGGGTCGGGGCTCCGGGACACCCTGACCGAAAGCCCGATGAGCTCGTGCCTGGCCAGATTGCCTTGCGTCCTCATGCCGTCTCCTCCCCTGCTGTCCGTCCGCGTGGTCCCGGCCGCCCGCCCGGGCGGCCCGCCCGGCCGCCTACGAGACCGATATCGGAAAACCGAGCTCCTGGAGGACCGCCTCCACCTTGCGCTTGTGGTCCCCCTGCAGCTCGATCTTGCCGTCCTTCACGGTCCCTCCCGCGGCGCACTTGGTCTTCAGCTGGCGGGCGAGGTCGTCGATGTCGATGTCGGAGGCGTCGATGCCCTCGACGATCGTCACTATCTTCCCGTAGCGGCGCTTGGCGGTGGTGATGCGTATCTCCTGCTGCTCCCGGGCTATCTCCTCGCACGCGCATATCTCCTTGGGCAACCCGCACGTCGGACAGATTCCAGCCATGTCTGCTCACATCCTCCTTTCCCCTACTAGGACTTTTCGCCCTTCTCCTTCATTACAGTCAGCACTCGCGCGACCGCGGTGCGCATCGCCCGGATCTTGCCGGGGCTCGGGGGCGCGCCGCCCATCGCGGCCTGCCCGCGGGCGTGCATGAGCTCGTCGCGGGTCTCCTTGAGCTTCACCTTCCGCTCCTCGGGGCTCATCTCCCGGATGGCCCTGATGTTCATCGGCGAGACCATCTCCAATCACGCCCCCTGACCATCGGCGCCCTTCTTCGCGGCCGGCGGGGGCGCCTCGGGCTTCTGCGGCTGCTGCACCTGGTCGGGCTTCCTTTCGGATGCCGGCGGCTCCGGCGGCCTTCCCGCCGGCTGCGTCTCCGGCCTCCCGGGCGCGGGCGCGCCCGGCGCCGGCTGGGCCTGCGCCCCCTCGGCCCCCGCCTGCTCCTTTATCCTTATCTCGTCGGGAAGCCGGGCGTCCGGCCACATTATCTGGACCTTTATGCCGATTATCCCGGGCTTCTTCTTGGCGACGGCGAACCCGGTCTTCATGAAGAGCTGCTTGGGCTCCCCGCAGTACTTGATGTGTCCCTCCCGGAACTTCTCGGTCCGGTGCCTCTCGCCGGTGAGCTTCCCCGAGATTATGACCTGGCAGCCGCGGGCCCCCGCCTCCATTATCCTTCTCACGGTGGAGTGCCCGGCCCGCCGGAAGTGCCAGCCCCGCTCTATGGCCGAGGCGAGCTTCTGGGCCATGATGTGGGGGTTGAGGTTGGGGTCGCGGTCCTCCTGGACCTCTATCTGGGGATTGTCGAACTTGAACCGGTTCTCGACGACTTCGGTGAGGTCCTTGATGCTGGCCCCGCGCTGGCCGATTATCATGCCGGGGCGCTCGGCCACCAGCGTGATGCGGGTGCCCATGGGGGTCCTCTGGATGTCCAGGCCGCCGAATCCCGCCTTCTCGGTCTCCTTCATTATGTACTCCTTGAGCAGGACCCTCCGGATGTTCTCGGTGACGAGCTTGCGTTCTGCGACCATCCTATTCCTCCAGCTTCTCCAGTACTATCTCGACGTTGACCGTCTGGCGGTCCTTCTGGGTCCAGCGCCCGTGGGCCCGGGGCATCCTCTGGTGCCAGGTCCGCCCGTGGTGGGCGGCGGCCACCGCCACCCGGAGCGCCTCCGTGTCGAAGCCCTTGTACTCGGCGTTGCTCTCGGCGTCGGTGAGAACGTAGAGGACGTGCTTGGCCACCTTCCGGGGGAACCTCCCCGGGCCGACGCCGCCCTTCTGGTGGACGATCTGGTAAAGGTGGCGCCTGTACGGCACCGCCACCTTCCCGGCGATGACGCCCTCGAGCAGGCTGCGGGCCTTCTCTATCGGCAGCCCCCTTATCGCCCGGCAGACCTCCACGGCGCCCTTGGGCGAGATGGGCATCTCCTTGCCTATCGACCGGGCGGTCTTCTCCGGGTCGGTCTGGACCGTGTATCCGGCGTGCTTTGCCATCCTTGCACCCTCCTTCCTCTTCTCCCCTTCCCGTCCTTCCCTCTCTCCCCTTTCCTTTCTTCCTTCTTCCCCGCACCCTGCGCCCTGCGCCCCGCACCCCGCGCGCTCACTTGAGCGGCATGAACTTGGACGACCTCGTGGCGCCCACGCCGGGCCCGGCGTGCTTCATGAACCTGCGGGTCAGGGCGAACTCCCCAAGGTAGTGCCCGATCATCTCGGGGATTATCTCGACGATCTTGAAATCGTTGCCCTTGTGGACGCCGATTCTTTTGCCGACGAGCTCCGGGAGCACTATCACATCGCGGCAGTGCGTCTCGACCACCTCGCGGCCGCCCTTGCGGACGGCCTCCCAGAACTTGCGGGCGTCCTCGCTGGGGCCGCGGCGCAGGCAGCGGCGCGCCCGGGCGGTGAGCAGGGGCGCAAGCTCCTCGAGCGGCATCGCCCGGAGCTCCTCGAGCGTGTAGCCGCGGTAGGTGAACTCCTTCTTCCTGCGGCCCAGGAGCTTGCCGACCTTCTTCCGGGCCCTCCTGCGGCTCGCCTTCCCCGAGCCTGCGAACTTCTCGTCAGCCATGGTGGACACCTCACCTCTTCCTCTTCTTCCGCTGCGGGCTCAGCCGGCCGACCTTCTGGCCGGGCCACGAGCCGCGCCCGACGGTCGAGGGCCTCCCGACATGCGGGTGGCCGCCGCCTCCGTGCGGGTGGTCGATCGGGTTCTTCGAAAGCCCCTTCACGTTGGGGAATATGACCGCCGTGGAGCGGAGGGCCCAGAACTTCTTGCCGGCCTTCGCGAACGGCTTCTCCTTCCGGCCGCCACCGGCGGTGAAGCCGACCGTGGCCCGGCAGAGCGGGCTGAGGGCCTTGAACGCCCCCGAGGGGAGCTGCACCACGGTCAGCCGGCCCTGGCTGGTGATCGTGGCGCCCACGCCGCCGGCACGGGCGAACTTGCCCCCGTCCCCCGGCCTGGCCTCGACGTTGTGGACCTGGACGCCGACCGGTATCCTCCCGACGGGCAGGGTGTTGCCCACCTCCACGGGGGCGTCGGAGCCGACGCGGACCTGCTGGCCCACCTGGACGCTGTCGGGCGCTATGACCAGCGCCTCGGCCGTCCTGCCCCGGTCCTCGAAGACGACGCGCGCAAGGGGCGTCGTGCGGCCGCGGGCGTGGAAGAGCTCCTCGACCGTCCCGGTGCAGCTTGCGGAGGGTATGTGCCGGATGTCGCCCCTGTGCTGGTGGCCCGGCGAGCCGTACACGCCGCCCTTGCCCCTCCTTCGGACTATGATGCGCTTCCCCATATCCGGTCCCCCTAGAACACCCCTATCCTCATGCCGAGGTCCTCGGCCGAGTAGTCCTTCGTGAGTTTGACTATGGCGTGCTTTCCCTCCGAGTTTATGAACGTGTTGACGGACTGCACCTTGACCTCGAAGAGGGCTTCGACCGCGAGCTTCACGTCCTTCTTGTTGGCCCGCCGGTCGACGATGAACTCGAGCTTGTTCTGCTCGGACATGAGGTTCATGGTCTTTTCCGTGACGTGCGGGTGGTAGACCACCGTGTACGGGTCCTTGCTCATGATCTCCACCTCCGCAGCTCCTCGATGGCGCTCTCGGTGAAGACCGAGAGCCTCCCCGGGTCGCCGCCGGGGGCCAAAAGCTCGGTGTTGAGCTGGCGCGGCGTGACGATGTCCACGCCGGCCAGGTTGCGCGCGCCCTTCTCCACGCCGTCCTTGCGCGAGACCACTATGAGCACGCTGCGGGGCGAGCGGAACCGGCGGCCGCGAATCTTGCCCACCCCGGCGCGCACATGCTTGCCCCTCCAGGCCCGGGCGATGTCGTCGTACACCCCGACCTTCTGCAGGACCTCGATGACGTCGCGGGTGGCGTCCACCTTCTCGAAATCGTCCTCGAGGACCACCGGGAGCGTCAGCCCCTCCTTGAAGCGGTGGCCCCGGCGGGCGACGAGATCGGCGCGGACGCAGGCGCCCAGCGCCGAGGCCCGGGCGCCCAGCCTCTCCTTGTGGTTGATCTTTTTCTCCCAGACCCTCTCGGGGCGGGGCGGGTTGGCCGGGCGGCCGCCCACCGTGCAGGGCGCCTGGGCGCCCCGGGACTGGCCCTTGAGGCGCGTGACGCGGCTTGCGCCCCGTCCCTTGCCCCACCACTCGACGCTGTGCCTCATCCCGGCGCGCTCGTTCGGGCCGTAGGGCTGGCGGCGGCCCGCCCGGATGGCCAAAACGTCCCTCCGGATGAGGTCCTGGCGGAGCGGGCTGGAGAAGACCTCCGGGAGGTCGACCGTGCGGGATTTCTCGCCCTTCATCGTGTAGATGTTGACGCTCGCGCCACCGTGCCCCGGCTTCGGGCGGGCTTCCCTGGCATGCTCCTTTTCAGCCATTCCCCATACCCCCTCACGCACCCTGCTTCGACTCCTTCGAGATGTAGAGCACCTCGGTCTTCTCGGTTTCGGGGCCCTGCCACCGGATGGCGTCGCGCAGCTTGATGAGCCGCTTGGCGGGCCCGGGCACGGACCCCTGGATGAGGACGTAGCCGTTGCGGACACTGCCGTAGCCCAGGAAGCCGCCGGCGGGCGTCACCTCCTCGCCCCTGTCGCCGACCTTGAGGATGCGCTTGTTGAACTCGGTCCTCTGGTGCAGGCCCAGCTGCCCCGACTGGGGGACCGTGCGCTGCACGTAGCTCGGGAAGTGCGGGCCCAGCGTGCCTATCATTCGCCGGTGCTTGCTGTTCTTGTGCGAGAGCAGCTTGGGGTGCCATTTCTTTATCGTGCCGGAGAAGCCCTTGCCCTTCGTCACCCCGGCAACGTCCACCATGAGCCCGTCCTCGGCGAACTGCTCTACCTTGAGCTCCTTTCCCAGGAGGCCCTTCGCGAACTCGACGCGCTGGTCGACGGTCCCGCCGCCGATCCGGACCTCCATCAGGTCGGGGACCTTCTTGGGCACGCCCGAGACGAGATGCGGCTGGGTGTGCACCAGAAGCCTCACATCCTCGATCGCGGCCCGGTCCAGCTTCTTGAACCTCTCGATTGTCCCGCCTGAAAGCGACTCTTCGTGCTTCCTCTTCTTGCCCTTCCCTTCCTTGTCGCCCTTCTCTCCCTTGCCGCCCTTCTCCTCCGCCTCCGTCTCCGCCCTCTCCGCCTCCTCCCCCTTTCTGCCTTCCGTAGACGAGCTTCGCTCGTCTCGGCCTAAAAGACCGGCCCGCCGGTCTTTCAAGGTCTGCCTTTCTCCCTTCCTGCCCTCGTCCTTCCCCGCCCCCTCCGTATCGACGGTGAGCAGCCGCCCCAGGTGCTTCTCCAGCCGGTCGGCCCATATCTCGGTCGAGGTCTTCAGGCCGTAGGGAGAGCCCGAGTAGAAGCGGACCGCAACGGCCCGCATCGGCGGCACCTCGAGGACCGTCACCGGCGATTGAATCTCCTGGTCGGCGGTGGGGCTGTTCTTGTTCGGGTCGCGGACGATGGCGTGGGTCATGCCCGCCTTGTAGCCGGCGAAGCCCTGCAGGCGCGGCGGCTGGGAGGCCCCGCGCTCGGGCCAGGCGTTGAAGTGGGCCCGGTGGCTCTGTATCCTCTTTCGGGGCCAGTAGCCCCTCGATCCGCGCTTCGGATGGCTCTTCTGCGCCATGTCGTTTCCTCCTTTGCCGTGAGCGGGCGCGCTTTTCGGAGCTTTTGGCGCCAGCCGCCTGGGCAAGCGCTCTCCGGCCTGCGTAGGCCCGCCTCGAACTGCTCCGCGGGGGTTCACGGGTCCGGCCGCGTGCGCCTGTGGCGCCGGGGACCGTCGGTCCGCCGCGGCACTTTGCGACACAAACCGTAACGCTTAGCGCCGCGGCCATAACGGGTGGCCGCCGCGCCACAGGGGTAATTTCCGGTTAACCCTTTGGCGTTGGGTTTGCGCCCCGCCTTGCATTTCGCTCCCCGGCTTTTCCGGGGAACGGTCGATAGAAGTTCCCCTATATAAACTATACTATGTAATAAGAAGGCAGGAAGGGAGAAAGGCAGCAAGGCAGCAAGGGGCGGTGGCGCAGGGCGCAAGCGACCATAATAATGGTCATGACCACAGAGCCGAAATATACAACGTCCGACCGGATACGATTCCGGTGAAGAAAATGTCCATCAGCCCGATCCCAATCCCGTCCCACCGAACAAGTTTTATACCCGACGCACGAATGAAGACCCGATGCCCCGAAGGGGTCGTCCCATGCTGAGCCCCGGCGGTCAGCCCGCCTGGGCCGCACGCCTGCTTCAAGAAGTCGACCTCGGCGAGATAGCGGGCGACATAGAGCGCTTCGGGCGCGATGACCGCTGGCTCCGGGAGAAATTGGGCCTTTTGCGGAAGGATTTCCCGGGAATGTTCATCGCCGTCCATGAGAGGAGGGTGGTCGCCTCCGGGAGGACCCTGCTGGAGGTCCGGCGGAAACTGGTCTCAGCCGGAATGGACCCCCGAAGGTGCGTCATCAGGCTCGTCCTGGCCGTAGAGCCCGACTGGATGTTGTAGGGGGAGCGGCCGCATGGACATCCCGCTCCTTTTCGACGAGGCAGGGAAGCTGTTCCTTTACGCGCAGGTATTCAGCCCGGGAATCCCCCGGCCGAAACCGCTCAGGATGCACCTCGACACCGGGGCAAGCTCGACGACCCTTTCCCTCAAGGACGCCGAGGAGCTCGGCGTGGATGCCGGGAGCCTTCGCCCGAGCGGAAGAACGAACTACGGCTACGGCGGCAGGATGGATGTGCGAAGGCTCCCGGAGGCGTGCCTGGTCTTTCTCACCGTGGACAGGACCGCGTTCACCGTGCCGTTGGACAGTGTCCAGGTCAACTGCACATTCTCCGCGGTCAGGGGAAAAGGCAAGGACCTGGTGGTCTACGGGATGCCGTCCGTTCTCGGCGTGGACCTCCTTCTCAAAGCCGGCATGGGCCTGAGCGCGAGCTGGAAGGACAGGACGGCGCGTCTTTCGGCCTGAGCGCTCCGGCGCGGGGCGGTCGGCGTTCAGAGCCCAGGCACCGGAACGGGCACCCCGTCTATGACCCGGAGTGCGTCCCAGACGCCCGTATGTCCCCTGCACCCTGCACCCTGAGTTTCCCTTGCGCCTTGCGCCTTCCTAACCCCGCACTGAAGTGCGGGGCTTCAACGCTTTCCTATGTTGACCGACCCCGGACTCAAGTCCGGGGTATCTAGCTTTCAACCTTGCGCCTTGCGCCTTGCGCCCTGCGCCTTCCCATCGCGCCTTGCGCCGTCGTCCCCTGCTCCCTTGCTGCCTTGCTGCCTTGCTCCCTTGCTCCCCTCGTCTATTCCTTCACCATATACACTTTCTTCATCCTGTCGCCCATCTGTATCCGGTCGACGACCTCGATGCCCTCGAGGACCTGGCCGAAGACGGTGTGCTTGCCGTCGAGGTGCGGCGTCGGGACGTGGCAGATGAAGAACTGGCACGAGCCGGTGTCGCGCCCCTTGTGGGCCATGGACAGCGAGCCGCGCTGGTGGCGCCGGCGGTTGTGGTCCACCTCGCACTTTATCGTGTAGCCGGCGTCGCCCGTGCCGTTGCCCTTGGGGTCCCCGCCCTGGATCATGAAGCCCGGGATGACGCGGTGGAACTTGATACCGTTGTAGAAGCCCTTCTTGACGAGCTTCAGGAAGTTGTCCACCGTGCCGGGAGCGTCGTTCTTGTAGAGCTCCAAAACGATCTTGCCCTTGTCCGTCTCCATCGCCACCACTGGAAGGTTCCCCTCTGCCGGCATCATGACCACCTTCGAGCCCATCGGCTGGCGGGTATATAACGGTGGCGGAGCGCTCCCGCGGCCCGCCCGTCACGGCGGGGCCGCGCGGCCGCGCGCCGGTCCCCAGCCACGCCCCGTCCGCCGGCCGCTCACCACTTGAGCACGGGCTGCTCGAGCTTCGCCGGTGCCGCCGGTTCCTTCTTCCGGCCCCGGGCCATCAATGCGATCGCGATGGACACCACCACCCCGGCCGCTATCCCGCCGACGATGTACAGGCCGTAGTCGGCCGCCGCCGCGCCCGGCTCGACCACCTCGAAGTCCAGCGTCTGCTGGACCACGGCCGTCCCGTCCGACACGGCGAGCTGGAGGCGGTGCTTGCCGACAGGGAGGCCCGAAAGCGTGAGGGAGGCGTTGGTGCCGATGAGCCGCCCGTCCTCGGTCCAGCAGTAGACGAGCTCGTCGCCGTCGGCGTCCATGACCTCGGCGAAGACCGAAACGATCTTGCCCCGGGCGAATTTCTGGCCCTTCTCCGGCGATAGCGAAAGAATCGTCGGCTTGGCGTTGACCTTGACCGAGACGCTGATGGTGGCCGAACGGACGGACGCGGTCCCGTCGGAGACCTCGAGCGTTATCTTGTGCTCGCCGACCGGAAGCCGGATGCTCAGGTTGCGGCCCGTGCCGAGCTCCATGAGCCCCTCGTACCAGAAGAAGGTCAGGAGGTCGCCGTCCGGGTCGGAGGAATCGCCCTCCAGCGTTATCGGGAGGCCCTCCTTGAAAGAGGCGCCCGGCCGGGGCGACACTATCGTGGCCTTGGGGGGCGGCCGGTTGACGTTCTCCACGGTCACCTCCCAGCTCAGGGAGGTCGAAAGCTCGCCGTCGCTTGCGACCACCTTCACCTTGTGGACGCCGGCCGAGCCGTAGTCCGTCTGGAGCTTGTATCCCGTCACGCCGGTGGCGACCTGGACGTCGTCGAGCAACCAGGCGTAGGTCACGCCCGCGCCGCTCTCCGGGTCGGAGACGGCCACCGAGAAGTCCAGGCCGTCGTTCTCCCGGAGCGTGACGTTCCCCGGCGGGCTGTACGAGGTTATCCGGGGCGGGTCGTTGACCGGGACGACCGTGACGTTCACCGTCACCGGCCCGCTGGCGAGCCCCTTGTCGTCCCGGGCCCGGATGGTCACCCTCTCGGTGAAGCCGGAGGCGTCCGGCCGCGGGGTGAAGGTGGCGTTCTGGAGCTCGAACGCCACGGCCAGCTGCTCGTTCCCGGAGGCCTCGAAGGTCATCGGGTCCCCGTCGGGGTCCCAGAACACCGGGCCCAAAAAGACCGTGACGCTCTCGTCCTCGCGGACGGAGGTGTCGGGCGGGCCGGACCTGGCCTGCGGGGCCTGGTTGACGTGGTACACCACCACGCGCGCCTCCGCCGTGGCCGAAAGCTCGGTCCGGTCGGTCGCCGTGAAGGAAAGCTCGAGCTCGCCCCAGAAATCGATCGGGGCGACGACCGTCACGAGGCCGCCGGCCGCGATGGAGACCTGGAGCCGGCCGGTGCCCTCCCAGGAGTAGGCTAGCGCGTCCGTCCCGCCGTGGAGCGTGTCGTTGTCGAAGAAATGGGCCGAGAGGTTCAGGGAGGAGTTCGCCCCCGCCTGGGGCACGTTGATGTCGGGGATGGGCTCAAGCAGGCACGGCGCGTCCGGGACCGGCGTCACCGTAACGCGTATCTGCGCCTTTATAAAGAGGCCGAAGCGGTCCGTGGCCTTGATGTTGGCGAACTCCGCGCCGTTCCAGTTGGCAATGCCCCAGACCTCGAGGTCGTTTCGGGTCTCGTTGAACGCGCCCTTGATGTGGGCCGAGTCCGTGACCTCGAAGACCAGCTCATCCCCGTCGGGATCGGAAAGGTGGGTGGATATGTCCAGCCCGAGGCGCTCGTCCTCCCTGACGGACACCGGAGTGAACGGGTCCGTAATGGCGGGCGGGCGGTTGGGGGCGCCGACGCGGAAGTAGTCGAAGTCGGTGGCGAAGTCGGCGTTGGCGTTGCCGTCGGCGATAATGAGGCCGATGCTCAGAGGATCGTTCAATGACACCGAGCCGCTCCACACGAACGTCCAGCCGGTGCCGTTCGTGGAGTAGTAGCTCGTGAAGGTCTGGCCGTCGCGCTCCAGGCGCAGCCAGACGGGGCTTGCCGAGACGTCCACGATGTTGTCGTTGGCGCTGCCCCCTATCTTGGTGGTGAGCTCGACCTTCTTTCCGCTCTGGGCCTGGTAGAACAGGCCGACCCAGTTGCTGGCGTTGTACCGGACCATTATCCCCGATTTTTCGAAGTTGGCGGCCGGGTCGGAGGAGAGCTTGGTCTCGATGGAGAAGTTGCCCGAGGCGTTCTGGTAGAGCAGGGCGCCGCTGTCGGAGCTTTGGCCGAAGTTGGTGTTCCGCCGGGCGACCAGGTGCAGGTGGCCGGCGGTGGTGACGCCCATGTCGTAGGAGGCGGGGGAGTTGTACCAGCTCCATTTCGGGTCCAGCACGGGCCCGTCGAACTCGTCGGAGAGGTCCTCCCGGGCGGCAGCGCGCGGGCACTCCATCCCGGTCTCCGGCGACGCGGCCGGGAAGAGCGAGACCGGGCCAAGGAGCAGGCTGAACATAAGGAATGCTGCGGCTTTCCTCGACAAGGACCTTCCCCCGTCCCTGAACATGCGCGCGCGAGTATAATAAGATGTCGCAATGAAAGGTGGGAAGAAGAAGGCACAGGGCGCAAGGCGCAGGGCGCAGGGCTTGAGGGTAAAGGCGCAAGGGGCAAGGGGCAAGGTGAAGAACCCTTTCCTCCCTTGCGCCTTCACCCTTGCGCCTTTACCCTCAAGCCCTGCGCCCTGCGCCTTGCGCCTTGCGCCTTCCCTTGCGCCCTGCGCCTTGCGCCCCGTTCTCGGGAAACCTTTATCTTGGCCCGTCCGTCTAGGGGGCCCGATAGCGATGCGGCTGCTCCTCATCCACTCGGACTACATGCGCTACGAGACCAAGGACAAGGCCATGAAGGCCGCCGAGGACATCCCGGGGGGGCACAAGAAGGGCTCCATGGACGAGGTCCTCGTGGCCTTCGCCTCCGTGGAGGAGAGGGACACGGCCGACCACAAGGCTGCGGCGGCCGTCACCGCCGCCTCCGTGAAGGAGGTGCTCGCGCAGGTCCGGGCCGACAAGGTGATGCTCTACCCCTACGCCCACCTCTCCCCGTCCCTGGCGGACCCGGCCTCCGCGATGGCCGTGCTCGTCGAGACCGAGAAGCTGCTCCGGGCCGACGGGATCAACGTCGAGCGCTCGCCCTTCGGGTGGTACAAGGCCTTCCAGCTGTCGTGCAAGGGCCACCCGCTCTCCGAGCTCTCGCGCGAGGTGGCCGCCGGGGAGGAGAAGGTGACCCGCGAAGAGGTGGTCAAGGGCATCAAGAAACAGTTCGTCGTGCTCACCCCCGAGGGCAAGGAGTACCCGCTGGAGATGGAGAAGGCCGAATCCGACCCGAATCTGGAAAAGCACCCGTCCCTGCGCAGCTTCATCCTGACGGAGGAGGCACGGACGAGAAAGACAGAAGAGCCCCCGTCCGTCAAGGCGATGCAGAGGCTGGAGCTCGTCGACTACGAGGAGGCCAGCGACAGCGGGCACTTCCGGCTCTACCCCAAGGGCCATTTGGTTTTCCACCTGCTCCAGGAATGGGCCCGGCAGCTCGCCCTCGAGCGCCTGAACGCGATACAGATCGACACGCCCATCCTGTACGACTGGACGCTCCCCGACATCCAGGCGCAGGGCAGGTCGTTCCACGAGAGGCACTACGTCATCAAGACCGACGAGAAGAGGCAGTTCGTGCTGCGCTTCGCCGGCGACTTCGGCCTCTTCCGGATGATGGCCCAGTCCACGCTGAGCTACCGCCACCTGCCCATCAAGGTCTACGAGTTCTCCAAAAGCTTCCGCCTGGAGCAGCGCGGGGAGCTCACCGGGCTCAAGCGCCTCCGGGCCTTCCACATGCCCGACATCCACTACTTCACGAAGGACCTCGACCAGGGCTGGGACGTGTTCATGGAGCTCTTCCAGGGATACACGGAGTACCACCGCGCGATAGGCGCCGAGTACGCCATCGCCTTCCGCATCGTGGACGAGTTCTACGGGAAGTACAAGGACCGGCTGGTGGGGCTCCTGAAATACGCCGGCAAGCCGGCCCTCATCGAGATACTCTCCCAGCGCAAGCACTACTGGGTCGTCAAGTACGAGTCGCAGGCCCTGGACGCGCAGGGCGGGGCGGTCCAGCTCAACACCGTCCAGCTCGATGTGGAGGACGCCGAGCGCTACGGCATCCTCTACACGGACAGCGACGGCCAGAAGAAACCGTGCATCATCGGCCACTGCTCCGTCGGCTCCCTGGAGCGGTGGATATACACGCTGCTCGAGAACGCCCTCAAGATGCCGAAACCGGAGTTGCCGTACTGGCTGTCCCCGACGCAGGTGCGCCTGCTCCCGGTCGCGGGCGAGCACGTCCAGGACTGCGAGGCGCTGGCGCGGAAGCTCCACGCCCGCGTCGACATCGACGACCGCGACGAGAAGGTCGGGCGCAAGATAAGGGACGCGGAGAAGGAGTGGATAAACCTCATCATCGTCGTCGGCGAAAAGGAGAAGGCGAGCGGCAAGTTCCCCGTCCGTTTCCGGACGGGCGAGGTGAGGGAGTTCACGGTCGACGAGCTGAGGGCGGAGATCGCGCGGCTCCAGGGCGAATACCCGTACGACAACCTTCCGCTGCCGGTCCTGATGAGCAGGAGGCCGATTTTCAGGGGCTGAGAATCAGACGATCCCGGGGCGCCCCCCCTTGCGGCGGACCATCCAGGCCCCGATAGCCGCCACACCACATATGACCGCGGCCAATACCCAGGGCCAACAGGCCGGCCCGGTCGTGGGGGCCGGTGCCCTCGGAAGGACCGTCACGGTCCAGTTGCGAGAAATTTCGAACTCGCCGTCGCTGACTACGACCTTTATGTTCCTGGCCCCGGACCCGCCCTTTGCCACGAATGCAAAGTTCCCGGATTCGGCGGCCTTCTGACCGTCCACGAACCAGGAATATTGAAGATCGTCATCTTCAAAATCCTCGGCCTTTGCCCAGAAGTGGATGCGCTCGTTTGGATAGGCCGTGTTGTTCCAATAGACGGGGGACCACTCCCGAAGTACGGGGGGCGTGTTGAAGTTCATCACCGAGAGATTCCAGCAAAAGCTCGTCTCGACCTTTCCGAAATAAAAATAGCCCACGACGACCTTCACGGTGTAACGGCCGCTGGAGCTCCAGTTCGTGGAGAATAAAAGGCTGGAGATGGGGCCGTCGTCATATCGTTCTTTATACAAAGAGAATTTCCCGCAGGGCCATTCCGTCTCGTTTTCCGCAATCCCGATGCCGTTGACCGTCCACTGGAAGTCCGCCTCGAGCGGGCGCGCCCAGAGGACCTGCGAGACGAACTCCACTTGCGCGCTCTCGGTCGCGGCAATGTCCTGCGGGGGGGAGAACGCGACCTTGGGCATTGGATTGTCGACCAGGACCCGTACCGATGCCATGGATTCGACCCAGCCGTTCGTTGCGGCCGCGCTGATGTTGTACCAGCCGTTGGGAACCGCCGTCGTGTCCCAGCTCCGGCGCCAGCTGCCGTCGGAGAACAGGAGCAGTTCCAAGGCAGGGCTGTCACCGAGCGCAAGGCGCAGGACCGGCTCGCCCCACACGCTAACGACCCGCCCGGCGATCTCGAACGTGCCGTTCACTCTGGAGCCGTCGGCCGGGGACAGGATCTCCACCGAGAACACTGCTGGCGCCACCGTGATCGTCCTCTTTAGCGAATTGTTGGAAAGCTCCAGCTCGTAAGGGTCGGTCCCGTCCATGGCGGCGACAACGGAATAGCTGCCCGGGAGCCCGGCCGTCCATTCCGTCGAGCAGTTGGCCCGCTCTCCCGGCCCGAGGCGGGCCGCAGCACCCTCCAAGACCGAGCCGTTCAGCTCGATGCACCAGCTGAAATCGCCTGCGGTCTCGCCGGAGTTGAGGACGCGGGCGGAGATGTTGACCCGGTCGCCGACCGCCGGCGAGGGCGGGTCCCAGACGATGTCCTCGACAGAGATGTCGGGCCTTCCGTAGACATACAGCGAGGCGTTCATCTCGTTGTTGGTAAGGTTCAGCTCGGCGAGCCCCGACACGATTCGGGCCGTGAAGTTGTGCAGGCCCCCCGTGGCGGTCCAGTTAAAGTTCACAGTGTCCATTTTAAATACCGATCCGTGGCTGGATCCTGCCAATGCTCCATCGACGAACAGTTCAACATCGAAATCCATCGGATAGGTCGCCGGCGGGTAGCTGCTGAAGTATTCAACCTCTACCCGTATCGTGATATTATCCTTCTCGAGCGGGCCTTGGTCCGAAAATCCAATCCAGGCGGTTCTTAGATCAGCAGTGTAAGGTCCGAGGATGTCAAGGTAGATGTTCATGCCGCCGGGAGGGTCCTCCCATGCCAGCCGGTCGTCCGAGTAGGCGACATGGGCATAGCTTCCGGACTGGTCCGGGAGAGTTACTTGGGCGGAGAAAGGCGGCCCGACACCGGAGTATCCCTTGTCGACGAGGTCCATACCCTCGACGGTCTGGAAATGCAGCTGTCTCGTGCCTTCTTCGTCGGTCATTCCCATTATGATATCATACGGGAAGGTATGGCCGCCCTGGCGTTCGATGTGGCCATACCCGAAGAGGTGGTTCAAACCCCTGGCATCCGATTCTGCGACAAATGGATATCGCAAATCATAATTGAATATCTGGCCCTGTCCCTGCCCTTGGTGCAGAAATACGGTCCTGGCGGTCCCGTTTAGGGAAATGCTGCACATATGGATATCCCACTCGTTCCAGAAGATGTTGGCACCGGGACTATTACGCTTCGCAACTATGGTGAAATGAAATATGCTGAAATTGATTCCCCGTATCTGGTCTATCCTGCATGTCTCGGTACCGTTCTGGTCAAGCCTGCTATACGTGAGGTTTCCGGTCTCGTTGCGCCAGACCAGGTGGACATTGTCCCACGCGTCCACCGCCACCCCCACCTCCGTCTCGTTTTTCGCCAAAAACTTCGAAAAGAGCCTCGCCCCGGTCGAATTGGTCTTGACATACCAGACATACGGCTCGCCGTACCACTCCGAGTTCCCGGCGTAGGCGAAATGCATGTTCCCCTTCGAGTCGAAGGCGTAGAGCGGGTTCCCGTAATACAAGCGGTCGATGGCATATATCGGGAGCCAGCATTCCCTCCTCGTCTTGAGGTCCGGCGAGAACCGGAGCATCCGAAGATTCTCGTCGTGGTCGGTCTGCCCGCTGGGATGGTTCTCGGTGCTGTTCCAGAACAGCACCAGAGAGCCGTTGTTGTGGTCCAGCCGCGGGGAATAGGGCCGGCCGGAGACATAGACCGGCGGCTGCGGGTCGTAGTAGTTCACGAGCACCGTGTCGTTGACGGTGACCTCGCCCGAAGGCGCAAATGACTTGTACCGTATGCTCGTTTTGTCCGTGCCGTCCTGCCACGCCAGATGGATGTTCCCCGAGCCGTCGACAAGAATCGACGGGTCCCACGACGAGTTCGCCGAGTTGGTGAGCTGGACCGGGCCGGACCGGGTCGAGCGCGCCGACGGCGCTGCAGCGCCCGAATCGGGAGGCTCCGGCAGGGCAGGCGGCGCGACGGATAGAAGGACTATCAGAATGGGCAGCAGGCGGGTCCGGGGCACGAATCAATACTCGAATTGCCAATATTTAGACTTTGTCAGTCTGCAGTCGAATGGTATGTCAGGCGAACAGTCTCACGACATAGTGCCACGCAAAAGCGCCGAGGAACGCGCCCATCAGGCTCAACACGACCGATGTCCGCAGGATCGCGACCGTCGAGTTGATGGCCGTCGTGAGGCGCGCGGTGTTCCCGTGCCCGAACACGCGCAACTGCACCTTTCCGGAGCCGACACCCACCTCGACATCCTCCAGATCGGCTATCGCCCTCTCCACCGTCTCCTTGGCCTTCTGCGCCAGCGACTCCCGCGAGTACTTGGCCCCGACCGGGTTGTAGCCTCCCATCGTGGCGTGCACGACGTGGTTGTCGGTGGTGAAGACCTCCGCCTCGTCCACCATCCCCTTGACGGCGTCGAGCACGAGCTCCCGGAGGCCCTTCACCATGTTGTTCCCGTCGAAGAGGATGTAGGCGGCCTTCCTCCCCTCCGATTCCAGCACGGCCACCTGGATTCCCTGCTCGCCCAGTCCGTCCCTCTCCTTGTGGAAGCCGCCGGTCGATGCGAACCCGGCGCGCAAGGTGCTGGCAGGCTTCGTCGTTGCGGAGGCGGCCTCCTCCGTGACGCGCAGGAGCTCCTCCGCTTCCGGGCTCCCGGAGTGCACCGCCCCGCCGCCGCGCTCCAGGCAGTTGTGCGCGTCGATGAAGAGCGGGTGGACGAAGCCGTGCCTGCGGAAGGCGTGCGAGACGAGATGGCCCACGGCGTGGTCGACGTCGTCCGTCGGGTCCGGGGCCGAGGTGTGCATCGCGAGCACCGATTTCCCCAGCGGCTGGACGCAGAGCGCCACCCTCTCGCCCCTGAAGCGCCGGAAGGCCCCGGCCCCACTAGCATATTCGAGCCCCTCGAGGACCGACCTGGCCGTGGCGGCCAGTTTCGCGACCTCCGTGTCGGAGGCCGGGTTCTGGTCGTGCGTCGCCGGGCCGTGGAAGACCATCAGGTTGTCGAAAGCAAGCGGCTTTTTGAGCTTCGCCGGGAGATCGCTCCCGCCAAGCGTCCCGAACGGGCCCGGATGCACTGACGGGACTACCCAGAGGCCCTTGAGCTTCCCGCCGGCGCGGAAGCCCACCACACCGAGCTCGGCCCTGAACGGCACCGAGAAGGTGGAGAAGAAGCGCTCCATCCCGTCCTTTCCGGCGTCCCCTCCCTCGGTCCAGTGGGCCAGCATGTTGCGCACGAGCTCCATGCCGCTCGCGCCGAAGTTTCGCTTCAAGGGCGATTCGGCCATCTTCCTGAAGGCGGAGGCGGAGAGCAGGAATATCGCGAAGAAGCCGGCGACAAGCAGAAGCTCCCTCGCCCCGAAGGGCGGGAGCAGGAAGGCCACCGACAATGCTCCGAGGACAGGCATGCCGAGGGAAACGGGCAGGCTGCGGCCGTGGCTCGTGTTCGACGTCGTCAAGAGCACGAGGTGCCAGAGCCAGAGTATCAACGCCCAGGAGAAGAGCAGGATGTCGGACAGGCGTCCGGCAAAGTGGGGTCCGATGACCAGGCGCCACGCCAGGACCATCGGAAAGAGGACCATGAGCGATATCAGCGCGAGGAGGGTGCTCCGGCGCAGATAGATGGTCCCGCCCAGCCCCCGGGCCAGCGGGACGGCGACAAGCGCGCCGATGGCCGCCGGGACGAAGAACAATCCGATCGTCTGCACAATCCAGATCTGGAACGGGTACGATGGCACGGCGACCGCGCCCAGGACGAGCGACAGCACGAAGAGCACCGGGAAGGTCTTCCACGGCCTGGGCGAGGTGAAGACATAATCGGCCACGCGCGTGGCCTGCACGACGCCCTGTTCGGTCGTCGGGGCGGGCAACGGCTCACCCCTTCCTCACCGCGGCCACTATCCTGGAGAGCAGGTCGCCCCGGCCCTGGTTGAACTCGGCCACGGTGCCGGTCACGACAATGTCGGCCCCGGCCCGGACGACCGCGCGCGCCGATTCGGGCGAGGTCACGCCACCGCCCACTATCACCGGTATCCCGACGCTGCGCTTGACCGCACGGACCGTCCCGGCCGGAAGGGGCTCGGGCGCCCCCGAGCCCGATTCGAGGTACACGCAGGCCATGCCGAAGAGCTCGGCGGCGATGGCGTACTCGACGGCAAGCCGGATGTCGTCGCGCCCCACGAGCTCGGCGTGCCCCACCTCCCCCACGCGCATGCCCGGCTCGAAGACGATGTAGCCCATCGATATGGGCTCGAGCCTGAACCGTTTCACGTAGGGCGCCCCCCGGCGCTGCTCCTCTATCAGGAAGCGCCGGTCCCGGGAGTTGAGAAGGCTCATGAAGAACAGGGCGTGGGCGTGCCTCGACAGGCAGGCGGCCCCGGCCGGGAAGAGGATCGTCGGGAGGGGGCAGCTCTTCCGTATCTGCAGGACGGTGGCGTCCGTGATGCGCGGGTCCACCCCGGTGGAGCCGCCGATCATGATGCCGTCGCTCCCGGCGCGGAAGAACGCCCCGGCGAGCTCCCCGGCCCGCTCGGGGCCCTGCTTATCGGGGTCGACGAGCCCCAGGTGGGCCGGCCTCCTTCCTATCGTCGCGGTCAGCGTCCTCCAGACCTCGCCACGCTTCATCGTTGCACCGTCAGGGCCCCCAGCAGGAAGGCCGAGAGGGCCAGGAGCATCGCGAGCTTGGCCGCCCGCTGCGCCCCGCCGGGGTTCCGGAATAGAACCCAAACAGAATATATAAACATTGCATCCGCCGCAAGCACCGCCGGGAAATACCACTCGGCCCGGAACGCCCCGAGGGGGAACACCGGCAGGGGGGAAAGGGCCACCGCCAGGAGGATCCAGGCCGCCGCCGTCCGCCCCGCTATCAGCGGGCCCACGAGGCGCGGCAGCGTCCGGCGGTCGGTGTCCCCCGCCATGTCCTCGATGCCCTTGATTATCTCGCGCCCCATTGACGCCAGGAAGGCCAGCAGGGCGAGCACCAGCACCGGGGCCGGGAAGGGCTCCGGCCCCGGGAAGGGGGCCGCGGCCGCGCCGCCGAACACGAAGAGGGAGGCGGTCAGCCAGCTGACGGTCAGGTTCCCCAGGAGGCCCCGGGCCTTGAGCTCCATCTCGTAGCCGGCGAGGAGCAGGCTGTTGAGCGCCGCTATCCCCAGCGTCAGCCAGTTGAGCCGGGGGTGGCCGATGAACAGGGCAAGCAGCATGCCCGCGGCGAACAGCGCCACGGAGAAACGGCGGGCCCCCTCCGGGCTGATCCGGCGGGAGGGTATGGGCCTTCCGGGATGGTTCACCCGGTCGGTGAACCGGTCGTAGTAGTCGTTGAGGGCGTTCCCGGCGCCGGTGTAGAGGAACGCCACGAGCATCGCCGCCCCGACGGCCCAGAGCCCGCCCGAGGAGAGCAGGGGGAGCCCGGCCCCCACCAGCGCCCCGGCGGCGACGGCCACCCCGGACATGACGGAGTTCCCCGGCCGCAGGAGCTCGGTACGCGGTCCCATCGGGTGGTGATGGGGCTCGCGTTTAAAATTCTTAACACTGCCCCCGAGGCCAAAGGATTATATAAGAGGATGGATATATCTGTCGGACAAGCGGAGGACAAAAGAGGCCTATTCGACCTCCACTATCCCCCCGGAAGGACACCGATGCCGAACCGGACCGAAAAGATCACAATACGGCTCCCCTCGAGGTTCGTCGAGGCCCTCGACCTCCTGGTCGGGGTCGACGACTTCCCGTCCCGCTCGGAGGCCATCCGGACGGCGGTCCGGGACCTGGTGTACCTGCGCGCCGGGCTGGTCATGAAGAAGGCCAAGAAGCTGGGACGGCTCCAGAGGGACGTTACCAGGCTCAGGGACGTCGAGCTCAAGTACCTGGGCAAATGACCCGTTCACGATCGCTCCTTTCCCCTTTTTTTTTGATTTCGCCGAGAGTGGACACTCTCTTGCTGAGCTGAGGAGGCGCAAGGATGGCCGACATAACCGAAAACGAGCTGCCGGGAATCGGCAAGAGGTTCTCGCTGGACACCGTCGAGGGCGGGACCGTCACTGTCATCGCCCACCTTTCGGGCAGGCGCGACGTCTACTACTCGACCGGCGAGGACCGGAGCCCGACCTTCTTCACCCTCACGGACGAGGAGGCCAGGAGGCTGAGCGCCGTGCTCGGCGACACGTTCTACAAGCCCGCCCCGATGGAGATGCTGCGCTCGGCCCTTTCGGCGAGCGGCGGCATCGAGCTCCTGCATATCGCCGAGGGCTCGCCGGTCGTGGGGCGCACCCTGAGGGAGCTGGACGTGCGCCGCAAGACGGGGGCGACGGTGGTGGGGATAAAGCGGGGCGAGGACACCCTGACCAACCCGCCGGCCTCGGCGACGCTCCAGAGGAACGACTACCTGATAGTGATGGGCGGGTCGGCGCAGCTGCGCAGGCTCGACAGGATGATCCGGGGGACCTGAGGAGAGCGGAAGCGTGGCCTCCTTCTTCCTCGACATCGGGATAATCATCTTCCTGGCCTTCCTGGGGGCGTTCCTGGCGGGCCGGGCGCGCCTGTCCGCCATAGTGGGCTACATCATCGTGGGCATCCTCATCGGGCCGTCGATGAACCTCAACCTCTTCGGCATGGAGTACCGCGGGCTGGTAACCAACACCGACTTCATTACGCAGATGTCCCGCCTGGGGCTCATGTTCCTGCTTTTCTTCACGGGGCTGGGGTTCTCCACCTCGGCGCTCAAGACCACCTGGAAGCCGGCCATCCTGCTTGCGGTCTCCGACGTCCTGCTCAACCTCTACGTCGGCTTCATCATAGGCTCGCTCTTCGGCTGGCCCCTGCCAGACACCCTCTTTTTGGCGGCGATAATCGGGATGACCTCGGTGGCGGTGGCCGCCAAGTCGGCCCTAGAGGGCAAGCAGCTCTACCGCAAGGAGTACAGCTACCTTTTCAGCACGATGATAGTCGAGGACTTCATCTCGATAGTGCTGCTCACCTTCGCCAGCGCGTTCGTGCTGGGCAACACCCTGCGGCCCGAGCAGCTGGTCAACATGGGCTTCGGCGTGGTCATAATATACTCCTTCTTCTTCGTCCTGGCGCTCTACATCGCGCCCAAGGCGTTCCACTACTTCGAGAGGATACAGGGCAACGAGCTCTTCGTGCTCTTCGCCCTGAGCGTTGTCTTCCTTTCGTCCGCGTTCGCCGACTTCCTGGGCATACCTCCGGCCATCGGCGCATTCCTCGTGGGCATGGCCTTCGCCGAGACCGCCCTCAAGGAGAAGCTCGAGCGGCAGATGCTCTCTATGAAGGACGCCTTCGTGGCCATCTTCTTCGTGACGTTCGGGATGCTCGTCGACCCGGGAAGGATAGGGGACGTCCTCCCCATGGTGGCGCTGGCGGTGCCCCTGGTCATAATGAACGAGGTCTTCATACTGGGCGCGCTGGCCTACATCGTCGGATTCACGCGCCGGGCCGCGGTCTCCATCGGCGCCGGCTTCCTGGGGCGGGGCGAGGACGCCGTGCTGTTCGCCTCGGTGGGCTCGGGGCTTCAGGACCCCGCCACCGGGAAGCCCATACTGAGCCGCGCCGGGGATATCAGCCCGTTCACCGGGGTCTTCTGCTTCGTGATGAGCATCCTGACGCCTTTCATGATGAGGCTCTCCATAAGGCTCGCGGACCTCATCGGCAGGGTGCTGCCGGATTCGGTCAAGTTCGGAGGGAGCCTGCTCTCCCGTGTGCTGCGCGCCACGATGATGGTGTCCGGTTTCTCGCCCACCGGCTCCGAGAAGCGGCTGCTCCTTGCGATGCTGGCCTACGGGGCCTCCATCTGCGTCACCCTGGTGACCCCGGGGATGCTGCACATCGTGTCGGCCTCCCTGAGCCTGGTGCTGCTGCTCCTGGTGTGGCGGGGGCTCCACCGCTTCTTCGGGCCGCGGGCGGGGGCCGTGGACCTCCAGGACCAAGACATCCTCAGGCCGGACCAGGCCGCGGTGGGGCGCTTCGCCACCCTTGTCTCGGTGTCCCTGCTCGCCATGCTTTTCGTGACGGCAGCCTTCTGGAGGTACAGCTGGCAGGCGGCGCTCCTTGTCAATATCGGTCTGCTGGCCGGCGTGTTGCTGTCGATGAGGCTGGTATATCGCCACCTAAAGGTCCGGGCCCCGCCCATGAGCAAGGAGCACATCCTGCCGACCGGCAGGCCCCAGCCGCGGCGCGAGCCGCTGGGCTTCGAGCCGCGCAAGGATAGGCGGAAGGTGAGGCGGCCCATGAGGCCGCGACCGGTGCCCCGGGAGTACCGGCCGGTGCCCAGGGAACTGCTTCTGCCCCGCTCCGGGCCCAGGCGCTAGTACTCGTCGTGGATCTCGTCCATGTCCGCCACGGGCTCGATGAAGCAGTCCAGCACCGTCGGGATTTCGCGCTTTATGCGCTTTTCGACGTTCTGGAGCAGGTCGTCGAGCCGCTCCAGCCTAAGCTCGGGATCGAACTCCACCAGGAGGTGGACTATTATCCGGTTGGAGCCCATGAACATGGTCTTGATGCTCAGGACGTCCTTGATTCCGGGCGCCGCCCGGGCTATGTCGGCGATCTTGCGCTCCGTGCCCTCGTCGGCCGCGGCACCGATGAGCTTCTCCCGGTTCTCCATCGCCAGGATTACGGCCAGCACGCCCAGGACGACCCCGATGATTATCGAGGCGTAGCCGTCGAGGACGTGGATGTCGGTCTGGTGCACCACGACGAGGAACCCCAGCGCTATGGCGACCCCGGAGAGCGCCACTGTGTCCTCGACGAAGACGAGCTTGAGGGTCGGGTCGTGGACCTTGCGGAAGGCCTTGAAGGGGTTTTTGGTCTTGAGGCCGCTCAGCCTGTTGGCATACCTCAGAAGGCCCTGGACTGCGAATGACACCGACACCACCTCCAGGCAGACCGATGCCACCAAGGCCACGATGGCGACCTCGATTGTATCCACGCTCTGGTCGTGTGTTATCTGGTCGAACCCGCGGTATATCGAGCTGACCGATATCACCCCCAGCATGAAGACCGCGGCGACGAATGCCCAGAAGTAGACCTCCTTGCCGTACCCGAAAGGGTGGGTCCGGTCGGCCGGGCGCGAGGCCAGATAGAGGCCGATGAGGAGAAAGACGCTGTTCATCGCGTCGGCCAGGCTGTGGAGGGTTTCCGAGAAAAGGGCCGCGGAACCGGTGATGTGGGTCGAGACCGCCTTGATGATGAACCCGAGGATATTGGCGGCGAACGCTATCTTGACCGGCCTGCTGCCGAACTGAATCTCAGTGGCCAACCGTCTTCGTCCTCCACCAGGTGGATAGGGCATATGAATAATTAAACTATGCCGGAAAATTACTATACGATTCGCGAAAGGCAGAAAGGCAGGAAGGCAGCAAGGCAGCAAGGGGGAACGGAACGAACCGTCGTCCCCTTGTTGCCCTGCTGCCTTTCTGCCTTGCTGCCTCCCTTGCTGCCTTGCTGCCTTTCTCCCTTGCTGCCCGATCTTCCCTACTGGAAATATATTAAAATACCCCGGTGTTATTTAGTGCCCCGCAACGGGCCCATAGCTTAGACTGGCTGGAGCGCCCGGCTGATAACCGGGCGGTCGAGAGTTCAAATCTCTCTGGGCCCATGCATCCCCGAAGGGGATGCAGGCGCCTCAGCGCACAGAGATTTCAAGATTTTGATGAAACTTTTAATTGCGAACAAAGGAAGGAATTAAAAGTTTCGTTCAAATCTCTCTGGGCCCATGCATCCCCGAAGGGGATGCAGGCGCCTCAGCGCACAGAGATTTCAAGATTTTGATGAAACTTTTTGACCGCAAGCCTCGCGCCATGCGCCTCGAACCGGGCGCCCGCGCCATCGGCCCGCCCGCGCAAACGACGGCTGCCGCATCGCCCATTCCGGCGTCCGGACCCTGGACCGTCCCGGCAAAAGGTTGATAATGTCGGAGCCTGGTCCACATACCCGTGTCGGCGCCTTCTGCGGAGAAAACGGTGACCTTCACCTCCATAGCGTGGAAGGGCGCCTACAAGAAGGCGTTCATCCTGCTGGCAGTCCTGGCGGTCGCCGGTACGGTCGCCGGGGCCTCGATGGTCCCCATCCGTCCGCCGCAGCGCGCGGGGACCACCGAGCGCGATTATGTCCCCATCGAGGTGCCGGACCATGCCGAGCCGCCCATGAAGATCCAGATCTCCCACGGCTTCCGGCTCGTCACGGTGCCGTTCTCGGGCTACTTCGCCGTCGACGACGGGGTGGAGGAGATCAGCTATAACCTCACAATCGAGGACGGAAACGGCCGCCTGGTCGCGGAGGATTTCTCGCGCCTCCACGCCCCCCAGGAGCACGCATTCAGCGGTTCCGCGACCGAGGAAACGGTCGTCGTGACCAGAGAGCACGAGTTCTCGCTTCCGCCCGGCCAGTACATCGTGGAGATCGGGTCCGACCACCCGGTGGACTATCGCATCGAGCAGAAGTCGAGGTACTTCGCCCCCGGGGCGCTGCTCCTGGGGCTGGGCATCTCCTCGTTCATCCTCATCGGGGCCCTGGCGATGATCGTGCTCCGAAAGCGCGATTCGCTGCGTGTGTCACAGGTCGCAGCCGGGCCTGTCTCAGGGCCGGCCGCCCCGCCGACAATGGCCCCTCCCGCGGCCGCATCCCGGGCGACCGACCCCCGCCGCTCCTCGCTGGAGTACGTGCCGCCCCAGTTCTTTGCCGAGTTCATCTGCACCGCCTGCGGGTGGAGCATCCGGAACCCCCCGGTCAAGGGGATCATCGTCTGCGACCGGTGCGGCGAGATGGGGCGCCTCCTCTGAGGGCGGTCAGGCCCGCTCCCGGAGGATCCCGAACAGAACGAAGAGCGGCGCCGACAAGAGCGTTATGAGCCCGGAGGACAATGCCGCGGTCTCGGAGAAGGTCAATGCTATCCCGGCCGTCAGGGCCCCGTTCTTTATCCCGATGCACACCGCCAGCGCCTTGGCGTTTGGCAGCGAAAGGAGCCCCCGTCCCGCCATCCTCCCGAGGGCCCACCGGAGGCCGAAGAAGAAGGCGTACTCCTGGAGTAGGGCCAGCCCCACCAGGACCGGGACGGAGAGGAGGTCGACCCCCCCGAGGCTGGAGGCGATCACGCCCCACATGAAGAAGAAGAACAGTATCGAAGTGGCGATCCTCTCTCCGGGGAGCGGGCCTTCTATTAGGGAGGGGCGGGCCCTGCGCAGCGCGAGCGCTACGAGCACCGGGAGCCCGACGAGCGCGCCGGCGTTGAGGGCTATCGTCCAGACGGGCACGGTCACGGCCCTCCCGACCAGCGCCTCCAGCATCGCCGGCACGAGCAGGGGAGAAAGCAGCGTGGACACCACCGACACCATCGCCGCCAGCACCCGGTTGCCGCCGATCATGTCCGTGAAGAATGGGGCAAGCACTATGGCGGGCGACAGGGCGGCCAGCGTCGCGCCGAAGAGGATGTCGGGCGCAAGCCCCGCCGCCAGGGCCGCGCCCCAGATCGAGAGCGGGACGGGGCCGTAGAGGAACACCAACCCGGCGGCCAGCAGGTCCGGTCTCCGAAGGAGGGTACGAGCAGGCCGAAGAGGGTGCCCAGGAAGGTGCCGGCGGGGAAGGCCCAGAGCTCGATCCTCTGGCGGGTGGACTCTTCCACGGGCGGGAAACGGGGTCAGGTAGAAATAGATTGTTGCAGGCCGAAGGGTCCGGTCAGCTTTCGCGCTTTGCCATGAACCTCATGAGGGCCTTGAACTTCTCGGCCTGCTCCCGGCTGCCGAAGCCCCTCATCTCGTCCACCATCGACACGGCCTGCCTGCAGAGCGCCGCCGCCGCCTCCACGGCCCAGCCGGAGACCTTCTTCTTCCCGTCGACGACCTCCCAGTCCACTATGCCGTGCTTCCGGAACAGGCCCGCCACCCAGGCGATGTCCTTTCCGGTGGTCCGCTCGCGGGGCTTGCGGAATATCGCAACGAGCCTCTCCTTCTCCGAAGGCGAGGCGCAGTCGAGCGCCCTGGCGAAGAGCGCCGAGGGCTTGCCCTCGCGGATGTCGTTGCCCAGCTCCGGCCTCCCGTCCCTCCCGACCCGACCCTTGCCGGAGGTGAGGTCGATGACGTCGTCGAGCATCTGGAAGGCGACGCCGACGTTACCGCCGAGCTTCCAGAGCGTGTCGATGGAGGCGCGGTCCAGCCCGGCGAGCACGGCCGAGCCCACCACGCCGAAGATGAGGTAGTAGCCCGTCTTGAGGGTGGCGAGCTCGACGTACCGGTCCACGGTGAAGCCGGCGTCCGCCCGGAGGTTGACGTCGAGCGACTGGCCCTCGCCGGTCTTCACGAGCGTGGTCGCCAGGATGCCGCAGAGCGCCGCCCGCTTCCCGGGAGGAAGGTGCGAGGAGGTGACGGCCTCGAAGGCCTTGGCCATCATGTAGTCGCCGGCGTTGATGCCGTTGGCGATGCCGATGTCACCGAGCTTGAGCCCGCGGGTTATGGAGCGCCGGTAGTCGCCCTTCCGCCTCTCGGCGTCGGTGCCGTACCTCACCCACACCGCCGGCAGGTCGCGCCGCGAGGTGTCGCCGTCCATCACGTCGTCGTGGCATATCAGGTAGTTGTGGGCGAGCTCGGTGGCCGCGGCGAACGGGAGCGCGTCCGCAAGCGGCACCCCGAGGCACTCGGCCGAAAGCAGGCAGAACATCGGGCGGGAGCGCTTGGGGCCCTTCCCGGTCGCCGGGTCTATGCAGTCGTCGCCGATGTGGTACCAGACCGGGCCGTTGAGGTGGCGGGCGTAGGGGCCGTCCCGGGGCAGCACCCGCTCTATCTGGGCCCGCACGAGGGGCCACTTCTCGGCGGTGTAGCCGAGCACCCAGCCGCTCTCGAACTCCATGGCGTTCCCCCGGTGCCATTGCGGTTGCGGGGATTCGAACCCCGGTTTGAAGCTGGTCCCGGCGCGCGGTGGCGCCATGGGAAGCTCCAGTCCTAACCACTAGACTACAACCGCACGGAGCTGGGGATATCTGGCGTTGGGGTTTGGGGTTCGGGGCATGCGAGGCAGGGGTCGGGGTACGGGGTGCGGGGTGCTGGGAAGGGAGGAGGCCTCAGATCGTTTCGAGCTTGAAGAGGACGTTGTAGCCCTTGAGGACAGAGTGGATCTTGTCGCCGAACCATATGGCGTCCTTGACGGTGGCCTTCTTGTCCCACTCGTAGATGAAGTCGTACGTCCCCTGCGTCGGCCGGAAGCCGATCATGCAGAGGCGGTCCACTATCTCGGAGGGTTTCGCCCCCTCGCTGTTGAACGTAACCGTAAGGTAGGTCTTCATCCCCATCCCCGACCGTAAAAGCACTATGCCCTTTTAATAGATTTCGTACGACGGGCCCGCCCAACGATAGGATTAATACTCCAGATGCCGTTCCGAAGCGACGGTACGTTCCGGGGGCCCCGGCGTGGACGAAGAAACCGGGCAGGATGGCAGGCGCAAGCGGGAGGACGCGCTCATAAAGGACTACCTGACGGAGCGCGAGGAGCTCGCTTCCGGGCCCCGGTTCCACGTTCCCCCGTTCACCATCAAGCGCATCGAGGGGACCAGGACAATCTACTACGCTCCCATCGGCGAGGACCCCGAAAGCCAGCTCGAGGGAATGCGTCGGAGGCCGGCCGGGGACGGTGAGAGCCAAAAGCCGGCGGAAGCCCCGCCGGCACCGAAACCGCAGCCGGTCGAGGCCGGGCCGGGCCGGCGTCCGACGGAGACGACCGCCCCGCGGCATGCGGAGCCCGGCATGCCCAGGGCGTTTGCGCACCTGCAGGCCGGGGCCCTGGAGCGATCCGACGGGCCACCGGCCGCGCCATCGGGCACGATCCAGGCACCTCGGGTTGAGGAGCGCACCCCTGAACCGGAGGAGCCCGCCCCCGAGCCAGTTGCGGCCCCCTCTTGGGCGGCCAATGTGATCGAGGCGGCCGACGAGCGGCTGCCTGCGGCGGTGGAGAGGGTCACCGGGGCTCTCAGGGCCGAGGAGGCGCCGGCCGCGCCCGAAACGCAGCCCGAAGGAGCGCGGCCCGTCTCTTTCCGCAAGCCATTCGTGAAGGCTGACACCTTCCCCCAGAGGAGGACCGGCCTCCCGCCGCTGCCCGGGAGGGTCTCGGCGAAGGAGCTCATCGCCAGGCTGCGCGTCGTGAAGGAGGGCGTCGAGACGCGGGAGCAGCTGGCCAGGAGGACGGCCGCGGCGGGCGGGCAGACGCGGGTGCCCGCGCCGGAGGCTCCCGATGGAGAAGGGGAGGCGGAGGGCCCTGCCACCGGCCAGGCCGCAACCGATGGGCCGGCCGGGGAGGCCGAAAAGCCGGCGGCCGTTGCCGGAGGCGTCCCCGCCCTGGCCGCGCCATCGGGGCCGGCCGGAGGGGCCCTGGAGCAGAAGAGCGAGGGGGGCAAGCTCTGCCCCTCCTGCGGAATGCCCATCTCCGAACGCAACGACCTGCTCATATGCACCGGCTGCGGTCGCAAGAACTGCGCCACCTGCGGCCGCTACGAGAAGAGCCACATGAGGTCCGATGTCTATTACGAGTACCAGTTCGACTGGCCGCTGTGCCTCACCTGCTACGAGAAGGCCTACACCATCCAGAGGATGCTCGGCCGGGCCTCGGTGTGCTATGGCAACGGCAACTTCTCGTACGCGCTTTGGTACGCCAGGAACGCCCTGCAGCAGGACCCCGGCTCGAGGTACATCCCGAAGATAAACGACCTCATGGAGAAGATAGACAAGGCCAGCAAGGCCGCCGGCGAGCGGGACCGCGAGTGGCATTTCGCGCGCCGGCAGTTCTCGCGCCACCCGGTAGAGGACCCTCGGTGGAGGCAGTAACGCGGCGCGATTGGTTCGGGGGACATGCTGGCGCAGCTGGTCAAGGGGACGTGTTGGTCCTATTGGTTCGGGGGACGTGTTGTTGATGTGGGTCAGGGGGACGGAGGGGGGCGGCAGCCGGGAGACCAGAAATCCGCGACGTCCCTTGCGGGGTCCGATGATTCGCGAAGGTCCGGGAGGTATTCCCTGAACTGGACGGCGCGGCGGTCCAGGATGACGGCCACGCCGCGGTCGCGCTCGCTGCGGATGAGCCTGCCGATGGTCTGCAGGAGGCGCCGGGCGGTCGGGGCCCTCACGGCGTAGTCCCAGCCCTTCCCGAACCGTATGTCGTAGTAGTACTGGAGCGCCTTCTGGCGGGCCGTCGGCTTCGGGTAGGGGATGCCCACGATGACGGCGACGTCCAGCTCCCGGTCGGGGAAGTCGATGCCCTCGCTGACCCGGCCCCCGATCACGGAGAGCAGTACCGCGCCCTCCTCGCCCCTCCGGCCCTCCTCCTTGAAGCTGTCCACGGTCTCGAGCAGGTCCTGCTGGCTGGCGCCCCGCTCCTCGACGAATATCCGGCGGCCGGCGGACCGCCCCAGCCCCATCGCCAGGGAGCGCTCCAAAAGGTCGAAGCTCGGGAAGAACACCGCGGTGTTGCGGGAGGTGGCGCGGCAGATCTCCCCGGCCTTGCCAAGTATCCCGGAGAACATCTCCTCGTCGGTGAGCCGGTCCTCGTACTTCATCGAGACCGACGGGTCGCAGAGCACGAGGCGGTTCTCCGGGGGGAAGATGCCGGGGAAGGCGCGTAAAAGCGTCCGGTCGCCCAACCCCAGGGAGTCCCGGTACTCCTCGAGGGGCGAGAGCGTCCCGGACATGTGCAGGCCCGAGTGGCAGCGGCCCAGGGGTTCGGAGGCGAGGCCGGGGTCCATGCAGTAGGCCTCGAGGCGGGGGCTCTCCCCGTCCTTCACGAGCTTGACATAGGCGTCGCTCTCCAGGCCCATCCAGAGCGCCAGGAAGGAGCCCACGGAGTGGAGGTGGGACCGCGGCACGCGGCCCCCCTTGCGCCGGTTCTCCCTTATCGCCTCGCCGTGGGCGGCCAGGTTCGCCACGGCCGACTCGAGCCGGTTGGAGGTCCAGCGGAAGGAGTACATGAGCTCCTCCTCCACCGCGCCCGGCGGCACCATGCCGTCCTCGTCGATGAGGTACTCGTCGCGCAGCTGGAGGACTATCTGCTCCATCCGGGCGCAGAGATCGCTGACCCGGACCTCGTCTTGGACGTACAGCCCTCCCAGCTCCGTCGCCTCCTGCGAGGCGAGCCTGAGGGTCTGCAGGCCCAGCGAGAGCGACTTGAGCGAGCGGGCGAACTCGGGCAGGTTGTGCGCCTCGTCCACCACCACCACGAGGTCCTCGAGCGGGCAGTTCATCCAGTCGAGGAGCCGGGCGCGTATGAACGGGCTGAGAAAGTAGACGTAGGGCGCGACCACCACCGCGGCGGAGCGCGCGAGGAGCTTGGCGGCCTCATATGGGCAGAGCCCCGCCTCCCGGCAGTGCCGGGCCATCTCCTCCACCGTGGGCAGCGTGCGCTCGCACCAGGACTGGAGCTCTCCGGTCCCGGCGGCCCGGAGCTCCTCGAAGAACGGGCAGCCGCCCGGCTCGCGACGGCGGGAGGTCTCCTTCCGGTCGTTGCAGAGCACCGAGAGCTCCTCGGGGGAGGCCGTCCTCCACTCCCGCTCGGTCGCGAGCAGGAGGCAGGTGCTGTGGCGCCCCTGGATGCCCGTGCCCAGCACGCGGGAGCGGCCCGAGATGGCCCGAAGCTCCCGGAACACCTGCACCTGCTGGGAGTTGGTCCGGGTGAGATACAGCAGCCGCTTGCCGTGCCGGGCGGCACCGAAGAGCGCCGGCACGAGGGCGCAGACCGTCTTGCCCGTGCCGGAGCCCGCCTCGGCGAGGGCGCTCGTCCCCGACCCCACCGCACCGGCGAAGAGCCCCATCAGCTCGAGCTGGACGGGGCGGGGCTCGTAGGGGAACATCCCGAGGTGGGAATCCATCCGCCCGTGAATCGTCGGGGAGAAGTATATCCTTTCGGGGGGATGGGTGAAACCGGCGGCCCGGCCGAGCCGTCACTGCTTGTCCGGGATCTCCTCGATGCCGTTCTCCTGGACGCGCGTCCAGACGTCCTCGGGGATGTCCTGATAGACCGACGCCTCCACCGGACAGGCGGACTCGTCTTTCTCCTTCCCGGCGTCGATGAGCGCCGCGATGCGGTCCATCCGGAAGAGCCAGTAGTGGATCCTCCACTCGCGGCCGTCGTAGAGCGTGGTCTCCTCGCGCTCGGTGGTCAGCAGGCCGGCGTCCTCGAGCATGTAGAACGCGTCCCGGTCCTCCGGCTCCAAGACATTGTCGATGATCCTGTCGTTGTAGCCGAAGAAGTTCATGATGTGCTTGGCCATGTCCCGGGCGGCGGTCTCCTCCATTCCCTTCCGGTCGATGCTGTTCTTTATCGCTTTGGTGAGTCCCTCGACCGAGAGCAGATGGCCCGAGCACTGCATATTATCGGGGCCGTTCATAGGCTCCTTTCCCCCATTTTCACCTTGGTAAAAATGTATATGCACGGGAGTATGATATAAACATTTTGGTCTTTACACGTACTCAGGAACCGTCGTGCAGGCGTTCCGAGAGCCGGGCTGGCAGGCCGCATGCTGCCACGGCTGACGCCGTCTTGGCCCGGTCGTAGTCGACCCTGTGGAGGCGGATCCCCAGACCGCGGGTGTCCAAGGTGGCGAAGGCCGCCCTGGGGTCGCTGTCGCGCGGCTGGCCGACAGACCCGGGGTTCACCACCAGCAGGTCCCCGAAGATCCCCTCCCACTGGACGTGGGTGTGCCCCATGACAAGGACCTCCACGTCAAGCTCCCCGAACGGCCAGGCGTCAGGGCCCAGGGGATACACATACTCGTCGTCGTCGCGGGGGCTTCCGTGGACCAGGAGCACGCGGCGGCCGTCCACCTCCAGTCGGTGCCGGCGCGGGAGCCGCTCCAGAAACGCCCGGGAGGCCGGGGCGATCCGCGCCGCGGTCCAGCGGGCGGCGACGGCGGCGACCTCGTTCAGGCGGGAGAAGTCGCCCGTGGCCACCGCCCGGTCGTGGTTGCCGGCGATGGAGCGCACTCCCCGCGCCGCGAGAAGCTCCAAAACCTCGTCGGGGAAGGTGTAGTAACCGACAAGGTCCCCGGCGCCAAGAACGCATGACACCCCGAGCCGGCCCATTTCCGAAAGGACGGCCCGGAGGGCCGTCAGGTTGGAATGGACATCGGATATCATCCCGACTAGCATGCGACCGACCGCGAAGGACTAGCTCAGGGTCTCCTTGATGAGCCGGCTGGCGACCTCGGCGCTGGAGAGGAGCTGCTCCACCCCGTCGCGGCCCTCCTTGAGCACGACCAGGATGGCCTTCGTGCCGGCATCGACCGCCACCAGGACGCAGTCGTGCCCCTCCACGACGATGCGGTCCGGGCCGGTCTTGTTGAACTCGGACAGGGCCGCGCTGGCTGCACCGCTCATGGTCGCCCCCATGGCGGCGAAGGTCTCGGAGTGGGCCTCCTCGGAGGCGCTGGCCGTTATGACTATACCACCGCGGCTGACCAGGACCGCGCCGATGACGTTTGGGAGCTGGCGCAATTCCCGGACAATCCGCTCAAGTTGCTCGGCCTTGGCAACCATTAATTCCTACAACAGACTTCAATGTTTATATCCTTATTGGTCTTTTTCATGTCGGGTATTGAGACTTGGCCCGATAGGCGGACGGGGAAGGGGAGCGGGCAGCGGGCAGCGGGCAGCGGGGAGCGGTGACGGAACGAATCCGTCCGTCCACCGCTCCCCGCTGCCCCGCTGGATCAATTGGAGGGAATGTGCCGAGGGAGGGAGTCGAACCCCCAGGAAACGGATCTGCAGTCCGTCACATTAGCCGCTCTGTCACCTCGGCTTGTCCATCCCACATCGGGGGGAACCGATTTGAATATTTCGCGCGATGGCAGGGTGCAGGGTGCAGGGTGCGGGGTGCGGGGTGCGGGGTAACGTACGGTGTCCATCTTGAACCCGGTACCCCATGCCCCGAGATATCCCCCGCACCCTGCACCCTGCACCCTGCACCCCGCACCCTGCGGTCGGCCACGAGCTTTATATTGTCGTTCGGACATCCCGGTTTCCCTTCGCCAGGGGGAGCTGGTAGGGTTCGCATGAACCTTGGTCGGCGGCTTGTGATCGCCATCGGTGGAAATGCAATCCTGCAAGAGGGCCAGAGGGGCACCGCCGAGGAGCAACGGGCCAACCTGGAGGTCGCCTGCGAGTCCCTCGCCGCGCTCATCCGCCCCGGCGTCAATGTCGTCCTCACGCACGGGAACGGCCCCCAGGTGGGGAACATTCTCGTCCAGAACGAGGCCGCCAGGGCGCAGGTGCCGGCGCTCCCGCTCGATGTCTGCGGGGCCCAGTCCCAGGGCTCCCTGGGCTATCTGATCCAGCAGGTCCTGTCCGGAGTCCTCCGGAGCCGCAACATCCGGCGCGATGTGATGGCGCTCGTCACCCAGACCGTGGTGTCCCCCGACGACCCGGCGTTCCTCTCCCCGAGCAAGCCCATCGGCCCATATTACAGGGAGCCCGAGGCCCGCGCTCTCTCGCAGGAGAAGGGATGGAAGCTCGTCGAGGTCGGCAAGCGCCACTGGCGGAGGGTGGTGGCCTCGCCCGACCCGCTGGAGATCGTGGAGAAGGGGATGATCCGGAAGCTCATGCGCCAGGGGACGGTCGTCATAGCGGCAGGCGGCGGGGGCATCCCGGTGGTGCGGCGCGACGGGAGGCTCGCCGGCGTGGAGGCGGTTGTCGACAAGGACCTGGCCTCGGCCACCCTGGCGCGCGATGTCGGGGCCGACGCGATGATCCTGCTCACTGACATAGAGAAGGTGGCCATCAACTTCCGCACCCCGGAGGAGCGGTTCCTGGACCGGATGACCGTGGAGGAGGCGGGGCGATATCTCAAGGCGGGCCACTTTCCGGCGGGGAGCATGGGACCGAAGATAGAGGCGGCGATCAGGTTCCTGGCCCCCAGGCCGGAGCCCACGCTGGACTCGTTTGGCGCGCCGGGAGCCCGGTTCTCCCGCCCGCAGCTCAAGGTCATCATAGCCTCCCTGAACGCCGCCGAGCGGGCAGCCCGCGGGAAGACCGGCACCACCATCACCCCGGACTGATGTCCGGGGCTCTACGCTATGCTGTGGTGAAACGACCCGGAATGAGAGCCGGGGCATCTAGCTTTCAGGCGGACCGCACCCTGCCCGCTGCCCGCTGCCCGCTGCCTGCAGCTCCCTCACCCTTCCATCACCTCACCCCCCTGCATCCCGCGCCCTGCACCTTGTAGCCTCGCAACCCTGCCCCTTGACCCTTGACCCTTGACCCGTTCCCCGATAGTATAAATATCCCCTGCCCTCTATACGGGTACGAAGGAGACCGGATGCCGGGCGAAGAGGAGGCCTACGAATCCGATGCGGAGCCGCCGGAGGGAGGCGAGGAGTTCAGGGTCCGCCTGCCCCGCCGCAACGAGGGCGAACTCTTCGGGATCGCCGACCAGCTCCTCGGGGCCTCGCGCATAAAGGTGATGTGCGCCGACGGAAAGACCCGGATGGCCCGCATCCCGGGGAAGATGAAGAAGCGGATGTGGATTCGGGAGGGGGACCTGGTCATCATCCGGCCCTGGAAGTTCCAGGATGAAAAATCCGACGTCCTGTGGCGCTACACGAAGACGCAGGCGAGCTACCTGAGCCGGCGCAAGCTCCTCCCCAAGGAGATCGACATATTCTGAGGCGGTATTCCCGGGACCTTTCATGCAATCCAGAGTTCTAGATTTCCTGGAGACCCGCGTCGACGCCCTCAAGCACAGGGACAAGGACCAAGACGAGATGCGCCGCACCGGATCGGAGATCTTCGACGAGCGCACGCTGATGGTCCTCTACAAGCTCCTCAGCACGGGCGTGTTCGACACGCTCGAGTTCCCCATCTCTACTGGGAAGGAGGCCAACATCTTCCGGGGGACCAAGGGCGACCGGTTCGTCGCCGTCAAGATCTACCGCGTCGCCACGGCCACCTTCAAGAGCTTCGGCAAGTACATCATCGGCGACCCGCGCTTTAGGAGCATCGGCCGGGACCACCGCGGCCTCATCGGCCTTTGGGCCCAGAAGGAGTACAAGAACCTGCTGCGCCTGGGAGAGGCGGGAGTGCGCGTCCCGGAGCCGATCACCTGCCGCGAGCACGTGCTTGTCATGGAGTACATCGGGCAGCCGGACGCCGCCGCCCCGATGTTGCGCGACGCCGGGCTCGACCGCGCCGGCCTCGAGCGCGTCAGGCACGAGGTGCTCGCATTCTTCGACCGCAGCCACAACCGGGCCGGCCTCGTCCACGGCGACCTGAGCGAGTACAACATACTCGTCGACCGCGGAAGGACCGTCTTCATCGACCTCGCCCAGGCGGTGGTGCTGGAACATCCGATGGCCGCGGAGCTCTTGGTGCGCGACCTGCACAACATGGCCGCCTGGTTCGGGAGGAAGGGCCTGCCGTTCGACTGGAAGGTCGTCCACAACCAGGTGCTCTCGAGGAGCAGGCGGCTCGTCTCGGACCGGTCAAAGGCGCGGCGGCGGACCCGGCGGGCCGGGCGCCGATGCGAAGAGGAGGAGTGAGTGTGGAACATTTCCTGAAGATTCCCAGGGACAGGATCGGCGCCCTCATAGGACCCGGGGGCAGGGTCAAGCGGGAGATGGAGAAAAGGACGGGCATCCGGGTCGATGTCGAGTCCGAGACCGGGGAGGTCACCATCCACTACGATTCGGCCCGAGACCCGGCCCTGGTGCTAAAGGTCAACGACCTCGTGAAGGCCGTCGGCAGGGGGTTCTCCCCCCAGCGCGCCATGCGGCTGCTCAAGGACGACCAGTTCTTCGCCGTCATCGACATCCAGGACTACGTCGGCAAGAAGGTGGACCACGTCCGCCGGATGCGGGCGCGCGTCATAGGCACCGGCGGCAAGACCCGCCGGGTGATCGAGGAGCTCTCCGAGGCGGAGCTCTCCGTCTACGGCGACACCGTCGCCATCATCGGCGACCCGGTCTCGCTGGACATCGCCCGGACCGCGGTGGACATGATTCTCAACGGCTCGGAGCACTCGGCCGTCTACTCCTACCTTGAGCACACCAGGCGCGAGCGGCGGCTGGCCGAGCTCCGGCCCCCGGAGGACCGGGTCAAAGAGGAAGAATAAAGGCAGCAGGCAACTGGCAGCGGGCAGTGGTGGGACGACGGACAATCGTCCCCCGCTGCCCGCTGCCTCTGCCCCGCTGCCCCCCCGCCGCTCCCCGCTGCCCCTTTCAACAAGAGCTAGGAAAAACTTGGCGGTATTATGACCACGAAGTACCGGGCCTTCTTCTTGCCGGGGTTCCGCAGCGTGTGCGGCACCTCGGAGGCATGCCAGAGGCAGTCCCCCTCCTTGAGACAGTATTTCTTGCCGGCGATGTCCACCTCGAGGGTCCCTTCTAGGAGGTATCGTATCTCCTCGCCCCGGTGGGAGTAGGCCTCGCCCCAGTCGGTTCCCGGCTCGACCGTGACCAGCAGGCCCTCCATGTTTTCGGACCTGGCGAGCACCTGGATGGACTTCCCGTCAATGGTCTGGATCGTGGCGCCGCCGCTCTCCCGGGGTTCCTCCTCCGCCGGCATCTTCCCCTGCCCCGTCAACGTGGAACGCCTTCACCGAATAAATAATCTGCCCAATCGAACCAAAAACTATAATTAGGGTCCACCGGCTAGACCCTTATCGGAGGTGAAACGGTGCAAAGGGCGCTGCTTATGGTCCTTCTGTCCTGCCTGGTGGCCCAGGCCGCCGCCGTCCCGCTCACCCTTCCCGACCGCCCCGGCGCCCCTCCGGATTCCGCCGGGGAGGCGACCTACTCGTGGCCCGCCTGGTCCCGCGACGCCGACGGTGACCGGCTGGACGACGAGCTCGAGCACTGGATGGCGGGACCGGGGGACGGCCCCCTTCCCGTGGTCGTGTGCTACGACCGGCACCCCGGCCCCGCCCAGGAGCGCGCCCTGGAGCGCCTCGGGGGCCGTGTGGACTACACCTGCCGGTATGTCCCCTGCATCGTCGCGACATTGCCGGAGCCTTCCATAGGCGCGGCGCTGTCTCTGCCCGGCGTGGCCCGCCTCGAGGCCGCGGTGCCGCTCGCGCCCGCTCTCGACACCTCCGTCCCCTCCGTCGGCATCGACCGCGTCCGGGAGACCTCGGGCCTCCGGGGCACCGGGGTCACCATCTGCGTCATCGACTCAGGGATCGACGCCAACCACACGGCCCTCGACGACCTCGACGACGTCAACACCACGAAGGACCCCAAGGTCATCGCATTCTACGACGCCACCGACTCCACCGGCGTCACGGATGGCTCCACCCGGCCCTTCGACCTCGACGGCCACGGCACCCACGTCGCCGCCATTGCGGCCGGGACGGGGCACGGAACGCCCGACTTCAGGTACATTGGCGCGGCGCCCGGCGCCCGGCTGGTCGGGGTGAAGATCCTCGAAAACGGAAGCGCATTGATATCCACCGACGACGCCCTGCGGGGCATCGAGTGGGCCATCACCAATAAGGACCGGTTCGGGACAAGGGTGCTGAGCATGTCCTTCGGGGCGGTGTTCGCGGCGCCCGGGATATCCAACGACGGCACATCCGCCATGAGCCAGCTTTGCAACCGTGCGGTGGCGGATGGCCTGGTGTGCGTCGTGGCGGCCGGGAACAACGGGCCGCTCCGGCGCTCCATCGCTCCCCCGGCCGACGCCATCGACGTCATCACGGTCGGCAACGTGGAGGACGACCACACCCTCAACCCGACCTCCTCCCGCGGCCCGGTCGGCCGCCTCACGAGCAGCTACACAAAGCCCGACGTCTGCGCCCCCGGGACGGACGTCTACTCGGCCGAGGCGGGCTCCGGCGACCGCTTCGCCACGAAGACCGGGACCAGCATGGCCTGCCCCCACGTGTCCGGGCTGGCGGCGTTGATGATAGAGGCCTCATCGGGCCTTCGCCCCCAGGACCTCAAGGACATCTTCCACAGCACCGCCGAGCCCGGGAAGAGCGTGCCCTGGCAGTCCTCCCCCAACAACGACTACGGCTGGGGCACCGTGAACGCGCCGAGGGCCTTGGAGAACTGCACCAACGGCACGCTCCCGCCGGTGGTCCACATCAACCCTCTGGAGAGGGCCAACGGCACCGCCCTCATCACCGGCACGGCGAGCTCGGCCAGGGGGACGGTCGTGTCGGTCGATGTCCGCATCGACGCCGGCGAGTACCGGACCGCCGCCGGCACGACCGTGTGGAGCTACAGCTGGGACACCACCGCATCCCAGAACGGGGCGCATACAGTCACCGCCCGGGCGTTCGACGGGACCATCTACTCCTACGAGTACCGGCTGGTGGTCACGGTGGACAACCTCTACGTCACGATCTCGACGCCGCCGGCGATACCGGTCAGCGGGGAGTACACCTTCTCGGGGAGAGCCGACGGCCTGGAGGTCCAAAGCGTCGAGGTCCGGATAGACTCCGGGCCCTGGACGGAGGCCCGGGACAGCTCCGGCTCCGGGTTCCGCACCTGGGACTTCACCCTCAACACCACCCGGCTCGCCAACGGCAGGCACCGCCTGGAGGCGCGGGCCTTCGACGGGTCGCGATACTCCCAGCTCTCCGACGTCGAGTTCGAGGTCAACAACCGCTCGGAGCCGCGGCCGGCGGGCGGGTCCGTACCTGGGTTCGAGGTGGCGGTCGTGCTTCTTTCGGCCCTGGCACTCCTGGCCGTCCGGGGCCGGAGGGGCCGTCAGGCCGGCCCCGGGGAGTGACGGCCGCGGCGGGGTCCCGCCGGCGGTGCGGAACCCGGTGCCCGACGGCACCGGTTCGTGGTCGGCGGCGGCGATGCCCGGCCGGGCCTGCCATGATTAGAACGATACTCCAATACTATTTTATCGGTCTAGTACACTTGATGGTCCCGGGTAAATGGCCAAATACCGGGCGCGGCGGCCTTCCCGCGGGTTTCGCCGCCTGCTCCAGCTTGGTGTCTTCCTCGCCCTGGCAGCCCCGCTGCCGATCCTCCCGGCCGCCGCGGGGGGCGCCCCGCCGCCGTTCGGCATCGGCGACTGGACGGTCACCGGCACGGAGCTTTTCATCGACCGGGGCCTGGTCCTTGACGGGAACCTGACCGTCGCCGCCGGGGGCTCGCTCACGCTCGTCAACTCGTCGCTATTGTTTTTGCCGGGCCCGCACGAGCTCCGGGTGCTTTCGGGCGGGTCGCTCCGGATGCTCTCCGGCTCCTCGGCCTCCTCGTTCGACGCCACCGAGAAGGACCTCCACCGCGCCGGTTTCTGGGTGGAGCGGGGCGCCCGGGCCGAGTTCCGGAACGCCAGCTTCGACTCGATCGGCATCATCTACCGCTGGCAGGGCTCGACGAAGCTCGGGGGCGTGTGCGTCTACGCCGACGGGGCGGTGGTGGACAACTGCACCTTCTCGGGCAACTACATAGGCCTCACGCTATTCGACCGGGCCGCGGTCACCAACTGCCGTTTCAGCGAGAACGGCTGGGCCGGGGCCGTCTCCTACGGCGCCGACACGGAATGGACCGGCTGCACTTTCGTCCGCAACTTCTACGGCGCGGTCGCCTATCGCGGGAACCCGGCGTTCGAGCGCTGCTCGTTCACGGACAACGCCATCGGGGCCGCCGCCGACAGCACGGCCGTGAGGTTCTCGCGATGCGATTTCACGGACAACGTCCGCAAGGGGCTGTACGTGTCGCTCGAGCAGGGCTCCTCCCCCGTGCCGTCCGCCTCCCAGGTGCGCGCCGAATATTGCCTGTTCGAGAACAATTCGTACGGCATAGACGGGGTGTTCTTCTACAGCGACGAGGGCGGCAACATCTGGCCGCTGGAGCACGAGCTTCTGCTCGTTGACCCCGCTTTCATCAAAAACCGGGAGGCGGGCATCAAGTGGGACCGGTTGATTCCCGACGGCGAGAAGCGCAGAAGCTCCTCCACCTGGACGGTGAGGGGGCGCTCGGAGGTGCTGGCCAACCGGGCGCTGTTCAAGGGCAACCTCATCGTCGAGGGCGAGCTTGATGTGTCCGGCTCCCAGCTCCTGGTGGACTGCGAGGACGACGGCTGGCAGCAGCTCGAGGTCCGCCCCGGCGGGCGGCTCAATGTTTCGGACAATTCGACGCTGGCGGCAGCCTCGGGCCACGCCTTCGCCCTCCGCTGCCGGCCGGGCTCATCTTTCGCGATGGACCGGTCGGTACTGCGCGGCTGCGGCTGGGACGCGTCGGAACCCTACCGCGCCGGCCCGCTCCTCGAGACGGGGGATGTGCGCCTTTCCCGCACGACGGTCGCCTGGTGCCCGGCCGCCCTGGTCCTCGACGGCGCCCGGGGTGTGCTGGTCGAGGACTGCGCTCTCGGCGGGAACATCACGGGCCTGCTGATGGACGGCTCCTCCGTCCTGCTCCGGAACTGCACGGTCGGGGCGCGGGGGCCATCCCGGTGCCGGCTGGACGGTGGCTCGTTCCTCGACAGCGTCAACTCGACGGTCGACCGCTTCGGCATCGAGCTCCTCGACGAACGAAGCCGCGCCAACATCTCCTGGTACCTGGACGTCCTGGCCGTGTGGTCCGACGGGCGGCCGGCGGCCGGCGCGACCCTGGTGGTGACCGACGTGGACGGCGTCGAGGTCGCGGTGGCCGCCGCCGACGCCGGTGGGTCGGTGGACGACCTGGTGGTGCTGGACACTTCCGTGACGCCCTCGGGCTACGAGGTCCGCACGCCCCACCACCTGAACTGCACCCTGGGCCCCGTCTGCAACGAGACCGACGTGGCGGTCACGTCCAGCCTGCGCGTCGAGCTCGTGCTCAGGGACACCGAGCCGCCGTCCATATCGGTCACCTCCCCACGGCCCGACGAGCACCTGGGGTCCCGCCGGGTGAGGCTTGCGGGCCTTGCGGAGGACAATTTGGCCCTGGCCACTGTGGCGCTGGTCCTGGACGGCCACCGCCGGCATCTCGTCCACCAGCAGGCGTCCGGCGGGCCCGCGCGAATCGACTGGGACCTCGTCGTGGAGCTGGCCGAGGGCCCCCACACGCTCGAGGCCCTGGCGGTGGACGCCGGCGGCACCTCCGCCAGATCCTCTTTCGGGTTCACGGTGGACGCCACGCCACCCAGGGTGTCCATCACCTCGCCGCGGGACCGCCACCTCACGAACGCCGCGGAGCTCGACGTGGAGGGCCGCACGGAGCCGGGGACGGCCGTCGAGGTCAACGGCGTGCAGGCCCGGGTGGCCGGCGGCTCGTTCACCGCCCGGGTCCGCCTCTCCGAGGGTGAGAACCTCGTCACCGCCCGGGCCACGGACCGGGCGGGAAACCGGGACGAGGACTCAGTTTCGGTCCGGCTGGACTCCGTGCCCCCGGCCCTCTGGGTCTCGTTCTCGCCCGACGCCGCCGCCGTCCGGGACCCGCAGGTCGCGCTCTCCGGGGTCATGGAGTTCGGGGCGGCGCTGTCCGTCAACGGCCGGCCGGTGGTGCTGCCCGGCCTGGCGGACAACTTCACCACCCTGGTCTTCCTGTCATCGGGGAACAACACGATCCGCGTGGAGGCGACGGACGCCGCCGGGAACGTCAACACGGTCGAGCGGAGCATGGTGCTCGACACCGCTGCGCCGGTATTCGAGGTGCTGTACCCGCCGGACGGCCTGCTCACGAACGAGCCCTCGCTGGCCATACTGCTCCTGGCCGAGTCAGGGACCGCCGTGTCGGCCGGGAACGTTTCGGCCACAGTCCCGGGCGGGCCGGGCGGCATGGCGAACCTGAGCCTCCGGTGCGGCCTCGTCGAGGGGACCAACGACATCGCGATAAAGGCGGTGGACGCGGCGGGGAATGTCTTCCAGCGGGCCCGGAGGGTTGTGCTGGACACCACGGCGCCCGTCCTGGAGCTCTCTTCGCCCGCGCCGGGGTCCACAACGTCGGCCACAATGGTCTACCTGGTCGGCCGGACCGACCCCGACGCCACATTGACGGTCAACGGCGTGGAGCTCGAGGTGGGCTTCGGCGGCTCGTTCAGCGGCGAGCTGGAGCTCGGCGCCGGGAAGAACCCGATAGTGGTGCGCGCCCAAGATCCCCTGGGCAACCTCCGGGAGCTCGAGCTCAACGTCACGCGCGTGCCGGCCCGCGGCGACACCACCGTCGTGGGCGGCCCTCCCCCCGACTGGCCCTTCTTCGGGTTCGTCGCCGCCGCGATGGGCGCGGCCGCGGGCGAGGGCTGGTGGCTCTGGCGGAGGCTCTCCCGCCGTCCCCCGCACCCTGCACCCGGCACCCGGCACCCTGAACAGACGATGAAACGGGAGGTGGGCTGAACGCGGGCTCCCGCTTGCGCGCTGCTGGCCGCCCTGCTGCTGGTCCCGGCCGGGGCGCCCTCCCTGCCGGCGGCCGCCGCGCCTCCGCCGTTCGGGGCCGGTGACTGGACCGTCGACGGGAACGAGACGCTCTCCGGCCGGACGCTGCTTCTGGCCGGGAACCTGGTCATACTGCCGGGGGGCTCGCTCACAATCTCCAACGCGAGCCTAATCGTGTACTCCTCGTTCCCGGAGGAGCACGAACTGCGCGTGATGCAGGGCGGGACGCTGCGGGTCAGGGAGGGCTCGACGGTGTCCTCGTTCGACTACACCTTCGGGTTCTTCCTCGACCCGGGCTCCATCGCGGAGTTCTCCGACTCGACCTTCATCGCCTGCGGGATGTGGTACCGCGAGGTGGCCCAGCAGATAACCGGGGGCATCATCAGCCGGACGGACGCCCTCTCGGTCGACAACTGCACATTCGCCAGCTCCCACATCGCGCTGACGGCCACGGCGCCCCTTCGAATGGCCGGCACAACATTCGTGATGAACTACATCGGCCTCATAGTACTGCAGGCGCCCCTGGAGCTTTCGGGCTGCACTTTTCGGGACAACACGCTGACCGCGGTGTGGGTGTACCGGTGCACCGAGCTTTTGGGCATCTGCGCCAACTTCACCGGCTGCACGTTCACCGGCAACTCCTTCGGCATCTCCTCGGACAACTCCACCTGCAACATCGTCGGCTGCCGGTTCGAGAAGAACACCGGGGACGGGGTGTGGGCCTCGGCCCTGATGCACTGGTACATGCCGCCCTCGAACCTGCGGCTGCGGGACTGCCTCTTCGAGGCCAACGCCATCGGCATAGGGCACTACCCGGACGTCGCGTGCAGCACGCTGGAGATCGTCGACTGCGATTTTTTGAACAACTCGCTGGCGGTGGGCTGGGAGAACAACGGCGACGCCGGGAACCCGCCCCCCGACGTGACGCACTGGACCGTCACCCGCCCGTGCCTGGCCAGAAACAACCGCTTCCTCCTCAACGGCAACCTCACCATCAAGGGCGGGGGGGCGCTCGACCTTTCCGCCTCCAACCTCACGTTCGACAGCGACATCGAGGGGGAGAGCGGCCTGACCGTCGAGGGGGGCGGGCTACTGGAGCTCGGGAACGGGAGCCTCCTGCGGATGCACTGGGCCTCCTACCCGTACTTTCTGCGCTGCCTGCCCGGCTCCTCTTTCCGCATGAACGACACGGTGCTGCGCGACTGCGGCTGGAACTCCTCCAGGCCGGATTCGGCCGGCCCCTGCTTCGAGGGCGCGTCGGTCGATATAGGCTCCAGCACCATCGACTACAACCCGGTGGGGCTGGTCTTTCGCGGCGCCACCGGCGCGAGCGTCCGGGACACCGCCCTGAGGGGCCTCGAGACGGCCGTGGTGCTCGACAACTCCTCGGCCGGCGCCCTCAACAGCACCCTGGGCCATGTCGCCGGGCCCTCGGCCGTTCTCGACCGCTCCTCGCTTCTCGACTGCCTGAACTCCACAATCGACCGCGGCAACCTGAGCTTCGCCGACGACCAAAGCCGCCTCAACCTCAGCTGGTACCTGGACGTCCGGGCCCGGTGGGCCGACGGCACCCCGGCCGCCGGTGCCTCGCTCTCCGTGCGGGACGCCCGGGGGGACGAGGTCCAAGGCGGGGCGCTGGACGGCGACGGCCGGCTGAGGGGCCTCGTGCTGCGCGAATCCTCGCTGGGCCGCGATGGCGCCGAGAGCTTCACGCCCCACCTCGCGCGCGTGTCCAGCGGCGCCGTCTTCAACGAGACCGCCGTCACGATGGACCGGAGCCGCCGGCTGGACCTGGTGCTCGAGGACCGGGAGGCCCCGTCCATCGACATAACCAGCCCGGGGCCGGAATCCTTCCTGGCCTCGGGCACCGTGCCGGTGAACGGCACAGCCTCGGACAATTTCGCAGTGGAGAGGGTGGAGCTCCTGGTGGACGGCTTCCGGAGGCTTCAGGCCTATTCCGCGGACGGCCCCGGGGAGAGCTTCGTCGAGTGGAACGTCACGCTGGAGCTTCGCGAGGGCCCGCACTCCGTCGAGGCGCGCTCCTTCGACCGGTCGGGGAACTTCGCCTCCGCCACCGTGTATTTCTCGGTCGACTTCTCGGCCCCCCGGATCCGCATCGCCTGGCCCCCCGACGACCACCTCACCAACCTCTCGGTGCAGGGCGTGTCGGGGTACATGGAGCCGGGCTGCCGGGTGCTCCTGGGGGACGCCGAGGTGAAGACCGTGCGCGACACCTTCGGGGGCACGGTGATACTGGGGGAGGGGCCCAATTATGTCACTGCCACCGCGGTCGACAGGGCCGGGAACACGAACGGGAGCTCGGTCTGGGTTATCCTCGACACGCGGCCCCCGTCGCTCGACGTGTTGTGGCCCCCGGACGGCCTGCGCACGGGAAGCCCGATGGTGGCCGTCTGCGGCACGATGGAGCCGGGCGCCTCCGTCTACGTCAACGGCCGCCCCGTGGCCCTCACGGGCCCGCCGGGCACCTTCCGCACCGCCATCGCCCTCACCCGGCCGGTGAACGTCGTGGCGGTGGACGCCGTCGACCCGGCCGGCAACCACAACCTGACCGCGCGGACCGTGATACTGGACACGCTCCCGCCGCAGCTTGTCATCACGCACCCCCCGGAGGGCTTCCTGACCAACCGGTCCTCGGTGGTGCTCCGGGGCTCCTCGGAAGGGGGGACCGTGCTCTCGGTGAACGGCCGGCCGCTCGTGCTCCCGGGAGAGCCGGGTACGCCATCGGACTTCTCCGTCCCGCTCGAGCTCGCGGAAGGCCTGAACACCATCTTCGTGAGCGCCGAGGACCCCGCGGGGAACCTCAACACGACGGTGAGGCACGTCCTGCTGGACACCTCGCCGCCGCAGCTCGCCGTGACGGCACCGGAGAGCGGGCACCGCACCACCGGGACATCGGTGTTCATCATCGGCGGGACGGAGCCGGGTGCCCTCGTCACGGTCAACGGCCGGCCGGTGCCCGCGGGCATTTCGGGCTCGTTCAGCCTCCAGGCGGCGCTGGACGCCGGGGACAACCGCTTCACCGTGCGCGCCCAGGACCGCGCCGGGAACCAGAACACCACGGATATCACGGTCCGGCGCCTGCCGTCCTCCGGGGGCGAGCTCCTCGCGGGGCCCTCCGGCCTTGACTGGCCGTTCATCGGCTTCCTCGCGCTCGCGGCGGCGGCCGGAGCCTCCGAGGGCTATCTCGCCACACGCTACATCCGTCAGAGAAGGGGTGCATGACATGGACAGGGGTCTCTGGGCAGCGGCCGTCGTCGCTTTCGTGGGTTCCGTCGTGGCGATCCTCGTCGCCTGCGGGGGCGCTTCGGCGACCAACGACCCCCCGCCATCTGGCGGGTCCGTCGCCGGGGACTGGACGGTGACGGACGGGCGCGCCTACAACGGCGTCACCATCACCCTCGCCGGGAACCTCACCGTGGAATCCGGCGGCACGCTAATCCTGGACGGCGCCCGCCTGGTGATGGCCGCCTCCTCATCGGGCCAGTACGGAATCGAGGTCCGGTCGGGCGGCCGGCTGGTGATGCAGAACGGCGCCAACCTCACCTCCTCCTCGGCCGCCTACCGGTTCGCGGTCCGGCCGGGGGGCGCCCTGAACATCAGCGACAGCGAGGTGCGCCGGTGCGGCTATGCGTGGGGCTCCCGCGGGGAGACCGCCGGATTGTTTTTGGAATCGGACGGCTGCACCCTGGCGCGCACGCTAGTCACCGCCGGGTACTACGGGGTCGTGGTCGACGGCGCCTCCCCGGCCTTCGACCGCTGCCGGTTCGAGGCCAACTCCTACGGCGCCGGCGTCACCAACTCCTCGGCGACGTTTGCGGGCTGCCTGTTCACCTACAACATCAACGGCGCGAACCTCGACAACTGCTCGGGGCGGTTCGGGAACTGCACGTTCGCGATGAACACCGGCTTCGGCCTGCTCGCCTACCGCTCCGGCGCCGCCTTCGACCGCTGCGACATCGTCTCCAACCCGTCGGGCAACTGCGTGCTGGTGTCCTGCGGGGCGACGTTCTCGGGGTGCACGTTCCGCGACGGCGTCTACGGCGCCTACGCCGCCCAGGGCTCGCCGGTGCTCCGGAACTGCACGGTCACGGGCAACCGGTTCGGCGCCTACCTCTACAAGAGCTCCGCCGAGCTCCGGGACTGCAAACTGGACCGCAACAGCTGGTACGCGGTGTCCGCCTACTACGGGGAGCCGGCGCTCGTGGGCTGCGAGCTCTCCTACACCGGCTACTCGGCGGTGGACAACGTCTCCTACGGGACCGGCCTCGGGGCGTTCGGCTCCGACTTCTCGATGGCCGGCGGGAGGGTGCACCACAACTACCAGGGCGTCGAGTGCCGCTACAGCTCCCCCCGGATGGACAACGTGACGTTCGACCGGAACGATTATTCGGTCTGGGCCTACCAGTCCGGGCCGCTCGTCGACGGGTGCAGCTTCTCGGGCGAGAGGACCGCCGGGGTCCGTTTGGAGTTCTTCTGCACGGGCGAGATCGCGCGCTGCACCTTCTCCGCAAGCCCGGTGGGCGCTTCCTTCGAGTACTTCGTCTCGACCAGCGTGCGAAACTCCACCTTCCGGGACTGCCGGTCCGGCATCCGGATGGACAACTGCGGCGAGGGGGCGCTCGTCCGGGACTGCCTCTTCGAGCAGGACGGCGTCGGGGCGAACCTGGCCGGCTCCACCGCCCGTTTGGAATATAACACCTTCCGCAAGTGCATCAACGCCTCCGTGATGTGCTCCGGGTCCAAGATGACCTTGCGGATGAACAACTTCACCGGCTGCGCCGCCGACGCCCTCCAGCTCCAGGACTGCCGCGGCCTCGTGGAGCGAAACACCTTCGAATCCAACGAGGCGGCGGGGATCTACTGCCTGGATTCGACCACCACGATTGCGAACAACACCTTCCGGGCCAACGGGGGCTCGGGCGTGCTCGTCGCCGGGAAGCGGTCCTACCCCGAGGTGAGGGACAACCTCTTCCGGGGCAACGGCGTCGGGGTGGCGCTCATCAAGCAGGCGGGGGGCGCGATCCACCACAACGCCCTCGAGGCGAACGCCCAGGTCGGCATATCCGCCATCCTCGCCCACGGGGAGATCTACTGCAACACGATCTCGGGCAGCGAGCGGGGCGTGTCCTGCGACTCGGGGGCCTCGCCCTCGGTGCACGACAACGAGATCACCGGGTGCGAGGGCGGGCTGGTGTGCCACCTGCGCTCCAACGCCAGCGTGCGGGACAACCGGTTCGCCAGCAACACGCGCTTTGGCATCGAGGTGGTCGAGTCCTGGCCCGAGATCACCGGGAACGTCGTCTCCGGGAGCCGCGACGGCATCCGGGTGCAGGGCTGCCCCGGGCCCGCCAGGGTGGTCCTGCGCGCCAATCTCGTGTTCAACAACACCGACGGCGTGTGGGCCCGGGAGTCGGCGCTGGAGCTCCTGGAGTGCAACTTCAGCGAAAACTCGGACGCCGGGGCCTACTGCCAAAACTCCACCACCCGGGCCAGCCGCTGCACCTTCGACCAAAACGGCGACGGCCTGGTCCCGTCGGGCGGCACCGCCTCCGTCTCGGAGTGCGACTTCATCCAAAACAACGGCTCGGGCGTCCTGGCGGACGCCACGGCCGTCACCGTGTCGGGCTGCTTCTTCTCCCAAAACCTCGACGGGATTCTGGACATCGGAAACTCGAGCCTCTACATCCTCGACGGCGTGTACGAGCGCAACGTCGCCTACGCCATCTACTTCGGGCCGGACACTGAGGGCTCCTGGACCGTGGAGAGGGCCGCAAGCTCCGTCGATGACCGCTTCCGGCTGGCCTGCGACCTCGTGGTCTCCGGCGGTGGCTCGCTTAGGCTCGCCAACGCCACGCTGTTCATGTTCCTCGAGAAGGATGGCGAGCACTCCATAGTGGTCCGCAACGGGGGCCGGCTGGAGGTCGTGCTGGGCTCGCTGGTCGGGGCGGCCCAGGGCTCGAAGCCCTACGGCTTCCGCGTCGAGGCCGGGGGGAACCTCACGCTCTCGGACAGCGCGGTGGAGCGCTGCGGGCAGTACCCGGGCGGCCTGGAAGGGGCGGGGCTCCACCTGATGAGCTCCGGCTGCACCCTGCGTGCCGTGACCTTCCGGGACTGCGGCGTGGGCCTCGTGGCCAACGGCATCCGGGGCTCGTTCCAGTACCTGTCCTTCATCGCCTGCGGCGTCGCGGTCGAGGCGGTCGCGTGCGTGCTCGTGCTGGACAACTGCACCGTCTGGGCGTCGGGAATCACCGACATCGAGCTCAGGCAGGAGGCGAAGGTGGTCCTTCTCAACACCACCATCGACCCGGGCCGGACGAGCATCCTGGGCCCGGGCTGCGAGCTCTCGGTGTACTGGTACCTGATGGTGAACGCGGTCTGGCAGAACAAGGAGGTCATTCCCCGGGCCCAGGTGGCGCTCCAGGATCGGGACGGCGGCCGGACCCTGGCGGGCTACACGGACGACAACGGCTGGCTGCAGTGGGTCAGGGTCCTCGCGTACGTTGAGACATCCACCGGCCGGGTGGACAAAAACCCCTACAACCTCTCGGCCCGGATGGGCAACGTCACCGCGTTCGAGGAGCACACGTTCGACAGGTGGTGGACCTGGTGGGCCGAGCTTCGGGACACCTACCCGCCGATCGTGTCGGTGGACTTCCCCCCGCCGGGCGCCCGGCTCAACGCCACCCCCGTCGTGATACGTGGCTTCGCCTCGGACCCCGAGACCGGCCTGGAGCGGCTGGAGTGGTCCCTCGACGGCGGGCCCTACGATCCGCTTCCGGTCGAGGCACAATGGTACGTGACCGCTCCCCTGGAGGACGGCAACCACACGGTGCTCGTCAGGGCGACGGACGCGGTGGGCAACCAGGCCCTGGAGAGGGTCGACTTCACGGTCAAGACCCGGATAAGGGTGCTGGACGTCCAGTCCCCGGCCGACGGGCTCCTGACGCGGAGCGCTGCCCTCCTGGTCGGCGGCCTCACGGAGTCGGGGGCGAGGATCCAGGTCAACGGGCGGGAGGTGCCCGTGCTGGAGGGGAGGTTCTCGACCACGGTGTACCTGGCCGAGGGCGAGAACACCATTCTGGTCGCCGCCTCCGACGACGCCGGGAACACCGCCACCGTCTCCCGGAGGGTGGTGCTGGACACCGAGGCGCCCTTCATCGAGGTGCTGTCGCCCCTGAACGGCTCCTACCTGGGCGTGGCCGAGGCCGTCGTCACGGGCCGGACCGAACCCGGGGCGAGGCTCTTCGTGGAAGGCGTGCTGCAGCTGAGCCCCGAGGGGCGGTTCACGGTCTCGGTCAGCCTCCCCGGCGAGACCAACACGATAAACATCACCGCAGTGGACACCGCCCTGAACTCCAACACGACCCTCCTCACCGTCCACGTCGATCTGGTGCCGCCCTCCATAGGCGTGCTGTACCCGCCCCACGGCAAGCACGTCGGGCGGCGGGACCTCGCGCTGTGCGGGACCACCGAGCCGTTCTCGACGGTCACCGCCGGGGACGCCGTGGCGGTCGCCGGTCCCGACGGGGCATTCGTTCTGAACCTGACCCTCCTCTACGGCAACAACACGATAATCATCCGGTCCACGGACCGGGCGGGGAACTTCGAGACCCTGACCTGGCACATCGTGCGCGACCGCCCGCCGTCGGACCGCCAGACGCCCTGGGTGCCGGCCGTCATCGCCGTGGCCGCGGCGCTGGCGGCCGAGAACGCCGCGATCTACCTCTACTGGCGGCGGCGGGGTGGCGCCGCGCCCTCCCCGCCGGTCCGGCGGCCCGGGCCGGCCGGAGGCGCCGCCCGCCCGGAGCCCGGGGCGACGGCCGAGGCCCCGCCGGCGCGTGAGGAAGGGCCGGCGCCCCCGGAGGCCCTGCCGGTCGGGGAGGACGAGCCTGTGGAGACGGTGGAGATGAAATGAGAAAAGGCGCAAGGCGCAGGGCGCAAGGCGCAAGGGGAAGGCCATGAAGGAAGCGATGCACTACTCCGCCCTCGAGGGCGGGAAGGTCCGCTGCGGGCTGTGCCCGCACGGCTGCACGATCGCCGACGGCAAGCGGGGCATATGCGGGGTCCGGGAGAACCGGGCCGGCCGGCTGTTCTCCCTGGTCTACGGGCGGTACTCATCGGCACACCCGGACCCGATAGAGAAGAAGCCGCTCTACCACTTCCACCCGGGCTCGACCGCGCTCTCCTTCGGCACCCTGGGCTGCAACCTGAGGTGCCTGCACTGCCAGAACTGGGAGATATCCCAATCCCGGGACGCCGACTTCGGGGAGCTTGGGGAGCTCCGGGCGGCCGACATCGGGGAGTGGGCCGGAAGGACCGGCTCGGAGGGGGTCGCCTGGACCTACAACGAGCCCACCATCTGGCACGAGTTCGCGCTGGAGGGCAGCATCGAGGCCAGGAAGCGGGGCCTCTACACCGTCTACGTCACCAACGGCTACATCAGCGAGGCCCCCCTTAGGGAGATAGGGGCCCGCCTGGACGCCGCCAACGTCGACGTCAAGGCCTTCACGGAGAAGTTCTACAAGGAGGTGTCGGGGGCCCGCCTCCAGCCGGTGCTCGACGCCTGCAAGCTCTACCGCGAGCTCCGGGTCCACCTGGAGCTGACCTACCTCATCATCCCGACCAAAAACGACAGCGCCGGCGAGATGGAGCGGTTCTGCCGCTGGGTCGTGAAGGAGCTCGGGCCCGACGTCCCGGTGCATTTTTCGCGGTTTCACCCGGACTACAGGCTCGGCGACGTGGGCCCCACGCCGGTCAAGAAGGTGGTCGAGGCCTGGGAGATAGGGCGCCGGGCGGGGCTGGAGTACGTATACGGGGGCAATGTCCCCCGCGGCGACTACGACAACACCCTTTGCCCGGGGTGCGGCTCGTTGCTCATCGAGAGGAGCGGGTTCCACGCGGAGGTGACCGGGTTGCGGGACGGCAGGTGCCAAAATTGCGGTACCGCCGTTCCCGTGATCGGCGCCCGGCCGGGACGCTTATAAGCTCTTCAGGCGCGCACCAATCTGTTAATATGCGATTGGAGCCCAAAAAAGCCCCACGGAGGGCCGGGGCGGCCTGCGTGCCCGGGGTCTTTCGGGGCCTGACCGGAAGCGGTGACGGGATAAGCTCCTCCGGGCGGCCCGTGGCCGTCTTCGGATTCGGGGCCACGAGCACCTCCGGCTCCGATGACAGCCTGCTTGCGGTGTGCATCGAACTGGCCGGGGAGGGATTCTCCCGAGACGACCTCGCCGCGCTCTCGACGGACGGCGCCGTTTCCGGGGTCGCCATCTACAGGGACGACGGCTCAGCGGACGACCTTTTGGACTCCCTGGACACGCCCCTCCAGGTCAACGAGGCCTACTGGGAGAAGAACTCCGCCCACCTGAAGCCGGACGCCGGGGAGGAGGAGGTACCGACCGGCCTTGCGCCCTCGGGATGGGTGAACCGGTCCCGGGCGCCGGGGGTCTTGGTGTCCGTACTGGACCTGACCTCGGGGGTCGCTCCCGGGAGCGCCTGGTACCGCTTCTCGAAAGACGGCGGCACAAGCTGGTCCGGATGGGAGGCGGCCTTCCTGGGCGAGGAGAACCTCTCGACCGGATACCGCACGGTCATCGCCACCGATGTGCCTTTCGGTGTCGATTCCGCCGACCGGGACCTGGTCGAGTTCATGGCGTGCGACATCGCCGGCAACATCGGCCGAAGCGGAGGAAGGCGGGCTCTCGTGGACGACACCGGCCCCGGCGACTGGGTGGGTCTTTCGCCCTCGGGCTGGACCCTGGCCACCAGGACCCCCACGATGACGGTGTCGGTCCGGGACCTCGTCTCGGGGCTTAGGGCCGGCAGCGCCCGGTACCGCTACTCGGTCGACGGAGGGGAGAGCTGGGGCGACTGGACGGCGGCCTCCCAATCCGGCCCCGACGCCGCCAACGCCTTCCAGACGATAGAGGCCCGGAAGGTCCCCTTCGGCCAGGATTCCGCCCGGTTGAACCTGATCCAGTTCCTCGTCGCCGATGTCGCCGGGAATATTGCCGAGAGCCCGGAGTACTCCGTCCGCATAGACACCGCGCCGCCGGGGAGGTGGGAGGCACTGGAACCGTCGGGCTGGCAGAACCGGTCCGACCTGATGACGGTGACGGTCCGGTGCCGGGAGGAGTGCTCGGGCCTCCTGCAGGGCAGCGCGAAGTTCCAGGTCTCGACCGACGGCGGCCTGGGATGGTCGCCCTGGACGCCGGCGCAGACCTCCGAGGCCGGGGGAGCCGGGGCCTGGTCCCTGACGGCCTGGTATCCCATCGTCGAGGGGGACGAGGGCGGATTCTTCCTGGTGAGGTTTTGGGTCTCGGACCGGGCCGGCAACACCGGTGCGAGCGACGAGTTCCTCGCCCGGGTGGACGCCTCGCCGCCGGGCGGTTGGGCCGATATGGCCCCGGCCGGCTGGTGCGCCTCCTCGACGGCGCCGACGGTGACCGTCAGGGTGGGCGACCCGGTCTCGGGACTGGACCTCCACGGGGCCGGGTACCGCTTCACGAAGAACGGGGGGACGACCTGGAGCGCCTGGAGGCCGGCCTCCCTTTCGGGATGGTCGGGGTCCTCCGGGCTCCAGACGCTCACCGCGCCCGACGTCCCTTTCGGCCGGGACTCCGGGACGCTCAACCGAATCCAGTTCCGCTGCCGCGACCTCGCCGGGAACGTCGGCGAGAGCGGCGAGTACCCGGTCCGGATCGACACCACGGCCCCCCTGGCCTACCTGCGGGCGCTCAGGCCCTGGACGCCGGGCGGCCCGGTGCCCCTGGCCGTGGAGGTGGAGGTGGTCGACGGCGGCAGCGCGGCGGACGCCTCCGGCCCGGCCCGGGCTGCGTTCCTGGGAGGCGCCGTTGCCGGCTCGGCCGCGGCGGCGGGGCTCGTGGCCCTGTGGCGCAGGCGCAGAGGGTCTCGCCGGCCGTGAGGATCGTTGCGGCGGGGCGCCCGGCGCTCCCTCTCAGGAGAGCACCGCGTCCAGCCTCTTAAGGCGCCGGGCGAGCCTCATCTCCCGGGCGATGCGCCGGCCCACGGACATCTCGGGCTCCCGGAGGTCGGAGTAGGGGGAGCTGCGCACGAAGAAGTTGGTCCCGGCCACGATGCGCGCCGATATCTCGAAGACCTTGAACTCCAGCTTGTCGGTGACGATGCACTCCAGGCTGAACGGGCCGATGATTCCCCCGAAGAGCTCGAATGACCTCTCCACCGTGCGCTCGCCCATCCAGAACGCCTTGGGCAAAAGCGACTCCCGTAGGACCACGGGGACGTTGCCCGTGACGACGAACGTCGGCAGGATGCCGAACTGCTTGAGCCTCTCCTGGGCCCCGAGCTTGTACATCTCGTCTATGTTGGCCTCGTCTCGGCGGTCCATGCTCATGAGCTCCAATGAGCCCCGGCTCAGGCGGTAGCCCCGGTTCACGAGGGGCGAGTAGAAGAAGTGCATGTAGTACCTGGTGCCGATGACGTACTCCTGGATGGTGTGCTTCTCCGTCGGGTTGACTTCCATGAACTCCTCGTAGTTCTTGGCGATGAAGAAGCCCCGGCCGCCCTTGGCGCCGTAGAACTTGACCAGGACGGGCTTCGTTATGTCCTCGGGCCTTGCTATCTTCTCTGGCATCGAGAGGCCGGCGCCCACCAGCCACTCGCGCTGCTTGTCCCGGTCGGACTCCCACTTGAGCACCCGCCGGTTGCCGAACGTTGGGAGCCGGAGGCCCTCGAAGGCGGCCACGCCGAGGTACTCGACGAACGAGCCGTGCGGCACCACCACCGCGTTCATCGATGCGAGCTCCGCCGCCCTCGCCGGGATCTCCTTGTAGCTCTTCACCGAGAAGAACATGTCGGGCTTTGCCTTCGGAAATGCGTCGTAGAACCTGGGGGGCTGGCCGATGCATATGCCTATGGTGCGGAAGCCCTCGCGGCGGGCCCCGTCGAATATCTGAAGACTCGTGTGGGAGCAGACGGTCGCGACGGCGAGCCTCTTGGGGTCGTAGGAGGAAAGCAGACCGGAGATGCTGCCCCGCGGCACCATTATGGTCGGAATGATTTCTAGGTCTTATACTTTTTCCCAACGCCGCCGCCCGGGAGAGTCACATCGGGAATGCTACATTGTAACTAGCATCACTAAACAGATTTATACTGACCATTCGGTTACCGCCCACGCCGGTGGCACGGGGCGGTTGCGGCGCCCGTCGGGCGTTCGCGCGGCCGCCGCGTCTGGGGAGGTCTGGATATGGCGGATATCACAGCGGGCAAGAAGGCGGACCTTGCGGGTCCGGGGATAAGCACCTACGAGGCAGTGGACAAGATCCTTCCGAGCGACTACGAGAGCGTTCTCGACAGGAAGGAGACGCAGAGGGCCCTGTTCAAGCTCAAGCGCTTCATCATGGACGGCCTGAACAAGGAGCTCAACCTGTTCACCATCGAGGTGCCACTCATCGTGACGGTAGAGAGCGGCGTCAACGACATGCTCGACCGCGACGGCTCGCGCACGCCGGTGGGCTTCCCCTGCGGCCTGGGACTGGAGAAGCGCATGGACTGCCAGATCGTGCAGGCCGCGACCAAGTGGAAGCGGCTGGCCCTCAAGCAGTTCAATTGCACGGTCGGCGAGGGCATCAACACCGACATGAGGGCTGTGCGCAAGGACTACTTCCTCGACCACGACCACAGCTCGT